>Ga0209947_1000013_pt1 | contig 74110 bp, 65 predicted proteins | sample SalPonR2_B_D2_MG_FD_185706 | JGI IMG/M metagenome (GOLD analysis project Ga0209947, IMG submission 185706) | Salt pond soil microbial communities from South San Francisco under conditions of wetland restoration - Salt Pond MetaG R2_B_D2_MG... ...
AAAGTCCAATATCTGTGTTGCGCTGCATTCCTCGGAATTTCACGTACAGCTAAGTACGCTGCATTACTCGGAATTTGCGCGCCTTGATCTTGAACTTTTTTCTTTGCCATCCCAAAATCGACTTTTTACGAGATTGTCAATTTTTTGATCAAAAAATTTGAATCCCTACGAGATTTTCAAATTAGGTTTTTTTATTATATCCGTTTTCGGCTCTGCCTTCAAGACTCCTGTCCCCCGATGAACCGTAGCCCGGCCAGGGGGGGGGAAATCGGTGTCAACCGTTGGCATAGGATAAAATTATGCTTAGTTTATTTTTGAATCGATTTTTCATGTAACCGGGAAAGCTGCAGGCTTTCGCCAACGAACCCAAACGGAGAAGATCGTTATCATGCTGGAACTGCAAAATATTGTCTTTAAAGCGCCCGATTCGGATTCCGAATCGGAGGCCCCCTCACTAAAGACGATTATAGATGATGTCAGTTTTAAATTCGAATCCGGCGGATTCTACGCCCTTACGGGCCCCAACGGGTCGGGCAAAACATCCATTGCCAAGCTGATCATGGGAATAAACGAGCTTGCTGACGGCAAAATCCTATTCGAAGGCAAAGATATCAGCAATTTGCCGATCGATGAGAGGTCCAAGGCAGGCATCGTCTATGGGTTTCAGAATCCCGCGCGATTCAAAGGCACGACGTTTCGGGATCTTTTATCCATTGCTTCGGGAAGTGATGACGAGGATCAGCTCGCCCATATCATCGCCCGGGTCGGCATCTGCTCCCTGGACTTTCTGGATAAGCCGGTGGACAGCAAGCTCTCCGGGGGTGAAATCAAAAAAATCGAACTGGCCACGGTAATTGCCCGCAACCCTAAAGTGGCTATTTACGACGAGCCCGATACCGGCATCGACCTATGGACCATCGGCCCCATGGTGGATCTGCTCAAACGGGAGCAGAGGGAGAACAATACCACGACCATCGTCGTCAGCCACAATAAAGCGTTTCTTGAAGCTGCAGACACCCTTTTATTGATCAAAGAGGGCAAGATCGGCTATAAGGGCGATCTTGAGGGCGCCAAACCGATACTGGAGGATTTAAGCGTCTGCACATTCAGTGATGCGTGTGAAGGAGAAGGCAATGATAGATGCTACCGATAAAAAAATTCTAAAAGAGGTCGCCGATCTCGAGGGCATGCCAAAAGGGGCCTATAATATTCGAAAGAACGGAGCGCTCTTGGGCCGGGAGGTTTCCGCCAACATCAATATCGAGGCCAACGAAAAGGGCGACGGGATTATAATTGATATCAAACCGGGCACGGTCAACGAGTCGGTCCATATTCCGGTGATTTTAACCCAGGCGGGGCTGCATGACGTGGTGTACAACACGTTTAACATCGGTGAGGACTCAGACGTTACAATCGTCGCGGGCTGCGGGATTCACTGCGGAAGCTCCGAATCCGAGGGCCACTCCGGCATTCACGAGTTTCATATTAAATCCGGGGCGCGTCTCAGGTATGTCGAAAAACATGCAGCCATCGGTGAGGGTACTGGCAGGCGTATTCTAAATCCCACAACCAAAATTTTCATGGCGGAAAACGCCAGCGCAGAAATGGAGCTAACCCAGCTTGGGGGCGTGGATGAGGCCAAGCGGTATAACGAGGCAAAAATCGGAGCGGGAAGCGTACTTTTGATTACCGAACGGGTAATGACTGAGGGCCTTCAGGCGGCGGAATCAAAAAACGAGATCGAACTTGCCGGAACGGACAGCAAGTCGAACATTGTATCCCGTTCGGTTCTGAAAGGCGATTCCAAACAGGACTTTTACGTCAATCTTACGGCGCTGGCCAAGTGCTACGGGCACATCGAATGCGACGCCATCATCATGGACAACGGGAACAACCAGACCATCCCTGCATTGAAGGCCCTGCATCCGGACGCCGAACTCACGCACGAGGCGTCCATCGGAAAAATCGCAAACGACCAGCTCATGAAACTGATGAGCCTGGGGCTAAGTTATGATGAAGCAGTCAATAGGATTATACAGGGCTTTTTAAAATAGTATCGAGGAAGCTATGACAATCTCGTAAAAAGTCGATTTTAGGATGGCAAAGTAAAAAGTTCAAGATCAAGGCGCGCAAAATCCCGAGGAATACAGCGTACTTAGCTGTACGTGAAATTCCGAGGGATGCAGCGCAACACAGATATTGGACTTTTTACGAAGCCATCAAGCTATAACAACTCCAATATTTCCTGGCCTACCCCCACCCATAGATAGGTAACACCGACCAAACCGATAACGAGAAAGACCATCATCAGAAAGTCCGTATACCCGACCTTCCATATTTCGTCGTCAATCTCCCATTCCGCTAAGCCGTGTAATTCGGCGAGCTCCCGCGCCACCTGCGTAGCCTCCCCATAGTACTGCCAGCGGCCGCCTTCTCTGAGTTGTCTGTAAATATTGGTGTTACGCTTGATCTTGACCTGGCAACCGTCCTTATTATGGCCCAGGTAGTCGTGGATCATTTCTTTGGTGATTACCATGATAACCCCCTCGAACAAAAAATCCGCCTCTTTCTATTTGGTACGCAAAAAATATAATAGCAGATGGGCGCTGAAGTAAAGATAAAATTTTCATTTTTTTCTTTACCTTAAGGGAAAGTTTGGACTCGTCTGCCGGGTGCCGGACGGGGAGACTGTGTCGGCGTCCAAAAATCAAAACGATGTGGAAAACTCGGCTCGATCCGAGGAGGTCTGGGTTTTTATCGCCGGGGGTCGCCTCGTCAGGCGTTTAATAATCCACTTGCTTTCCGCGTATGGCCTAAACGTTGGCGACATCCGTCCCCTGTTCGCCCCCAGTTCTTGCTCCAACTGGCTGGCCAGCTTTTTGATGCGATGGTCCAGGTCTTGTGAAGGGTTTCTGCGTCCAGACAAAACGCCTGACAGGTGCCGCCGGCATACGCCTAAATACCTGGCAATCGGCGCCAGTTGGATACCATGGGCTTGGAAGACCGCTTTTGATGGATGGGGGGCTATTCGGATTTGCCCTTTGACTGCAATCATACCGTTTCCTTCCGATTGTCTGCGGAAACGGTCGGGCCGTCCGACGGAGTCTCAAAGGATGACTTTTTACGAGATTGTCAAGGTTTAAAGCCTGCCAAAAATTTTTGACAAAAACCCCTTGCTTTTTTGCCAAAACGGTCATATATTGGCGGCACTTTGTAGTTCATACGAACCGTTTTTAGAGACCCGGGACGGCCCCCACCGTTTCCGGGTTTCGCTTTTTTTGTATTGAAAACATTGAGACGCTTATTAAAAACAGTAAGACAATTCTATTATGCAGAATATTAAAAAAATATCAAGATAAAAATTGTCTAAAACCCAAAAAATATTATAGCCTTGACAGTCTCGTAAAAAGCGATTTATTCCGCCGCGGCGGTGTTTTTGCAGAAAGTAACGCTAAAAAACAGCCGCATTGTCATTTCGAGCGGCAGCGAGGAATCTTTAACCAATCAAGATTCCTCGTCACTTTCGCTTCTCGGAATGACAGCAGCGAAAGCATCTGAAATAATATTAAATGCAGATGGCAGCTCCACAAAAGAGTGCGGATGGAAGCGTGACGATTGAGACTTATTGGATGTAAAAAAGTAAATTCGTGAACGAATTTGTCTATTGACAATAGCCTTCTCATGGAAGGCACTAAGCTTTTGATTTTTTAACCCAATACCCAATACCCAAAACCCAAAACCTAACACCTGAAGTATCATAACCTTCTAAAACCTAAAACTCGAACCGCATCTGAGCCCTGACGTGGTCCGTCAGCACTGAAAAAACCGGCAGGTCCCCATAGGGGTCTATCCCGCCGCCGTTTTTGTCAAGCGGTGACACCGGCTCGAAAAATCTGATGGTTTCAGCCTGAAGAGGCACCGCCCTTCCGTTTAGATGGATATTTGTCTGGTCGTTAAAATCGAACCCGTGAAAATAGATCTTTAGCCTGCTGTAACGCGATGGATATTTACCGTCTGCCGGTTCAAGAATCAATGCATTTTTAGAAAGCCGGATATCGCGCTTAAAATAATTCCCTTTTTGATAATCCATCGTATACCCGTCATCTTCGTAATAGGTAGACGCGCTCTCTTTTTCCGAATCCCGGTAAACATGGATCTGAAGCGGCCCCTGGGAGATTTCGTCCGTGCAGGAGACCGGGTCCTGCATGGGAATCACAGCCCCCGCCCGGACAAAAAGCGGAAGGCGCTCTTTTGGCGCCTTGCTGTAGATTTCGGCGCTTCCCTGGTAGCGCGCGTCCGAATAGAAATCATACCAGCCGCCTGCCGGCAGATAGAGCTCTGCGATACGAACATCTGAGGCAACCGGTATCACCAGGATGGCGTCGCCGAATAGATACTGATGCTCATAGGCATGGGCGTATATCATCGGATCGTGGAAATAATCAACCGCAAGGCTTCTGGCGACAGGAATGCCGCTTTGTGAACAGACATAAAATGCGCTGTAAATATAGGGAAGAAGCCGGTACCTCAGCTTGATATAGTTCCTGGCGACCGCCTCGACCCCCTCGCCAAAGCTCCAGGGTTCGGCATCCCGGCTGTTGATCATCGTATGGCCCCGCGCCAGGGGCGCGAACACGCCGATACTGATCCAGCGGGCAAACAAATCCGGCGAACATTCACCGACAAAGCCGCCGATATCATAACCGCAGAACGGCATGCCGGAGATGCCCATGCTGTTGACCATACGAACATCGGCCAGCATGTGGGCGTCATCGGAGATATTATCCCCCGTCCATACCGATGCATAACGCTGCACGCCCGTGTAGCCGGAGCGTGTCAACACAAAGGGCCGGATGTTTTCCCGCCATTGGCGCATCCCCTCCCAGGTACTTCTGGCCATCTGCATTCCGTATACATTATGCGCCTCTTTATGGGTGGCCCCCTTCCCGTCAAAACTAAACTCTAATAGGTCCGGTATATGATGCCCCCATGCGGAGGGTTCGTTCATATCCGTCCAAAAGCCTTCGATGCCCGCGGTGACAAAATCCTTAAGCCATCCACCCCACCACCTCCTTGTCTCGGGCCGCGTAAAATCAGGAAAATGGCACCAGCCGGGCCAGACCTCGCCGGCATAAGGCTCGCCATCAGGATATTTGACAAAAACATCCTGATCCTTTCCGTCCTCATAGGGCGTAAACCCATCCTCAATTTTTATACCCGGGTCCAGGATCGCCACCACATGAAAGCCCATCTTTTTCAGGTCAGCAGCAAGGTCCACAGGGGCCGGGAATCGCTCGTGGTCCCAGGTAAATACCCGAAAGCCCGCCATGTAATGGATATCCAGATAAATAGCGTCTGCCGGGATGTCCCGATCCCGAAATCCCCGCGCAACGGCCATGACCTCACGGTCCGGGTAATAGCTGAACCGGCACTGTTGATAGCCCAGACTCCATAGCGGCGGAAGCGGCATTCGCCCCACCAGTCCGGTAAACGCCCGAAGGATGCCGGCAACGGTTTCATCATGGATGAAATAATAATCCATGGGCCCGGCCGGGATTGAAAAAAAGGAAAACCGGTCGTTGGCCGCCCCGAAATTGAACGTGCTCCGGTAGGTACTGTCCAGAAAAATGCCGTATGCAAGCCCGTGGTGCCCGCCGATATAAAACGGCAGCGTGGTATAAAGCGGATCCGCATCGGCCGGATAGGCAAAATAATCCGTGTTCCAGTTCGTATAGGAGGCGCCGGCCCGATCCAGATGGCCGGTTTTTTCGCCAAGGCCCAGGAAGCGCTCACCGGGTTCCAGCTTCTTATATGTCGTGATTTCCTCTCCAATCCATGAGGTGCCAAAGGCAGAATCGTCCGCATTGATCAAATCGCCGGCCGTTGTCAGAAAAGCCAGCCGCACCGGAAACTTCTCTATTTTTGCGACAACGCATCGGGTCTGAATCCGGATGCGCCCCTCTGCCTCCCGAATAGAATATTTGACCGGATGGGGATCTGCGGCAACGGCATAGGAGAAATCCTTGGGGGCATCACCCGGCCTTTTTATCATTACCCGACAGACGGCCTCTGAATAAAAAACCACATCGACAACGGCGTTTTCCGCGACGATATGGATCCCGCCGGCAATCCGGCTGTGGGACACATAGTTTTTCAGCGGTTCATTAATTTTGGACATCGGAGGTCTTCCTGTTTACTTTAAATAAGATAATCACTAAAAAATTAATTTTGGGATGGCAAGGTAAAAAATTATGGAGAATTCTATGAAAGTCCGGCTTCAATACAAAAAAGAATTGGCTGAGAACACGACCCTTTTCGGATTCACACCGGATGGCCCGCTCTCCTATAGGCCAGGCCAATATGTCCGCTTGAAGCTCTCGCTCAAATACCCCGATAAAAAAGGCGACGAGCGCTACTTCTCGATCGTCAATCCGGACGCCGAAAATATTGAAATCGCCACACGCATATCGGATACCGGATACAAGCAGACGCTTGCCGCCATGCCGTTCGATGAGAACGCCTGGATTAGCGAAATCGGCGGCTCATTTCAGCTGCCTGAGGCTCCGGACAAAGAAATCGTAATGGTGGCCGGCGGCATCGGCATCACGCCCTTTAAATGCATGCTCGAGCATGCCGTATCCAAAAAGGATACCCGCCCCATCACGCTTCTGTATTCCAACCAGAATTTTGATAAAACCGCATTTTACCATGAACTGAGCAAACTCGACACGGACAACGCCAACATCCGTGTTATCTTTCTCATGACCCGCCAGGAGGACTGGACGGGACCCAAGGGCCACATCAACGGGGGTTTCCTTAAACAGACGTTTTCCTCGCCCGAAAGCCCTTACTACATGGTTGCCGGCCCCCCCAAGTTTATAACCGCGATAGAAGCGGTGTTTGAAGAAATCGGGGCCTGGGATACGCATTTTGAAAAATTCTTCGGCGCCGCCTGAGAGACCGGCCCGCCATCGCCTTAAAAGAGGCATTGAGACACTGAGGGGCTAAGGCACTGAGGCACTAAGCTTTTGATTTTTTTAATCTAATACCTAACACCTAATACCTAACACCTAACACCCAAACCTTATACCAATATTTTTTTCTTGATTTTTAGATATTAATTAAGTAATTACTTACTTAATGGACTCCCTGGATGCCGTCTTTGGGGCGGCGGTCGGCGGCCGCATTTCTTGACTCTGTCTGACTCCGGAAATTTTCTGTAAAAGAGGATGTGCTATGAGCGACAACGTATATATTATCGGCGTGGCCATGAACAAATTCGGCAAATATCTCGAACGCAGCATCAAGGACTTGACGGGCGAATCCTTGAAACAGGTGCTGAAAGACGCCGAGCTGGGCCCAGAGGCTATCCAGGCCGCCTGGTTTTCAAACACCGGCTGGGGGATGCATGATTTCCAGCACTGCATCCGCGGCCAGGTAGCCTTATCTGCCCATGGACTGGACAAAATCCCCATCACCAATGTGGAAAACGCCTGCGCATCCGCGAGTACAGCCCTGCAAGGGGCCTGGACGGCGATAAAGGCCGGCCTTTATGACTGTGCCCTGGCCATTGGCACGGAAAAAGTCTACAGCGAGGACCGCAAACTCATGATGCAGGGGTTTATATCGGGAACGGATGTCGAAATCACGAACCAATATATCGAACAGTTGAAACAGACGGCCAGGGAAAAAGCAGAGGCTTCGGAGGGCCCGGATCAAAAGGACAAAAAAAAGGGCGGGCACTCCGTTTTCATGGATTTTTACGCCATGGGCGCTAGAAAGCACATGAAAGCCTATGGGTCCACGCGGCGACAGCTGGCCGTGATAGCGGCCAAGGCGCACAACAACTCAACGTTGAACCCGCTGGCCCAGTACACGTTTCCCCAGAGCGTGGAGCAGGTGCTGGCCGACTACGAGGTCGCCTATCCCCTGACCCGGGCCATGTGCTCACCCGTGGGTGACGGCACCGCCGCGGCCATTTTATGCTCCGAAAAATTTTTAAGAGCGCACTCCGCCTCCCGGGCCGTCCGGGTGCGGGCCTCTATTCTGCGCTCCGGGTCATGGACGGAAAACACGATTTCCGAGCGGGCTGCCAAACCCGCCTATGAAATGGCCGGGGTGGGGCCGGAGGATATCCATGTGGCGGAAGTCCATGACGCTACTGCGTTTGGCGAACTCTACCAGACGGAAAAACTCGGCTTCTGCCCCGAAGGAGAAGGCGGCCTGTTTGCAGAAAGCGGCGCCACTGCCCTTGGCGGAAAACTGCCTGTGAATACCAGCGGCGGGCTTCTCTCCCGGGGACATCCCATCGGTGCCTCCGGGCTGGCCCAGATTTACGAGCTCGTCACCCAGCTTCGCGGGGAAGCCGGCAAACGTCAGGTACGGGACCCAAAAATCGCCCTGGCTGAAAACGGGGGCGGGACCATCGGGGTCGGCGAGGCGGCCATGTGTATCCATATATTGGAAATATGAAGACTTCGAATGGATCTTCGGGATTCACTTTTGGGGCGGGGTCTACGGCGCCAAGGCATTTCTGCCGTATCTGGGGCGGGCCGGGGAGGGCCGCCTCGCAAACATCGCAAGCATAGAAGGCTTTACCCAATGCCTGAGCCAGGAGCTTAAGGCATCGGCTTTAAAACCGCAGGAGAAGCGATTGGCGGATAAACGAATGACACGCGATGAGCGAAGACAGACGCTTATTGATGCCACAATCGATGTGGTCGCCCGGCTCAATTACGATCAGGCCACCACCGCCCTCATCGCCAAGGCGGCCGGTGTGAACGAGGCGTTGATTTACCATCATTTTTCCAGTAAAACCGAGCTTCAACTCGCCACCCTCGACTATCTTCTCGGCTACCGGCTGCAAATCTATCGGGACAACCCGGTATTTCAGCCGGATCAGAGCCATAAAAGCATTATCCGGGAGTTGACCGCCCAATACCTGCAGCGCATCCAGAGCCCGGAGGTCAACATGTTCGCCTGTATCCTGAAGGCGATGTTCGCCATTGACCCCAAGATCCGCGAAAAAGGGCTTGAATGCTGCATGGCGTTTCATGAATTCAACAAGGCCAATCTGGAAAAGGACCGGGCGCGCGGGTTTTTCAACAAGCGGTTTGACCCCGACGTCGTCTCTTGGGAGATGCTCGGAAAAATCATGGTGATCTCCACCCTTGCGGTAAACAACCGCCTGGACCTGTTTGGCCCCGAAAATATTAAAAAATCAACAAAATATTTCGAACGGAACTATTTTAGTTAAACCGAAACCTAAATTGAAGCGCCCAGTTTAGGTTCGGCTAAAATTATAACACGGAGGGCACCCCCATGGCATCTTCAACCGCGCCGAACATCACTGAACCCCTGGAATGGACGGAGGTCGAGAAAGTCATCCTCACCCGCCGCAGTACGCGGGCATTTAAAAAAGAGGCGATCCCCGACTACATGATAAGACGGATCCTTGAAGCCGGCCGGTTTGCGCCGTCCGCCGGAAACTCTCAGCCCTGGCGGTTTGCCGTCGTAAAAAGCCCCGAGATTCTTTCGGCAATGGAGGCGGATGCCGTCAAAATCAGCAAGCGAATGATGTTCGTTCTCGATTATACCCGAAGCCGACTGCGTAACATCCTTCTCAAGCCCATATCCAAATTTTTTATCCGTCTCCGGTACAATGAGCTCCACCCCGTGCCGTTCGGCCTGCTGGCGGCAATTGCCAACGAGCGGGCCCCGGTTTTCCATCACGCGCCTGCGCTGATTTTACTGTTCGAAGACCAGCGGGGGGTCTCGTGTCCGGCTACGGATATCGGCATCTGCGGGGAGAACATGGTGCTGGCCGCCCACAGCATGGGGGCCGCTACCTGTTGGATCGGGATGATCAAGGTGCTCATGTATGATCCCAAGTGGAAAAAATTCTTCAGCGTCAAGTATCCGTATCAGCTAAACAACTGCCTTGCCCTGGGATGGCCGAAAGTGGCATCCGACGGCCAGGTCCCCCGGGAAGTGCAGCATGTGGAGTGGTATGAAGGGCAAATGGAGGAGCCCCCAAGAATTGAAAGGCAGGGAGAATAAAATGGAACACCTCAGATTCAGCCGTTGGACACGGATTCCGGATTACAATAGCCCGCTGGAAATGCAGACCGGCCTGCTGGAATTTGATAATGAGAAATGTAAACGATGCGGGACCTGTACATTTATCTGCCCGGCCCGCTCCATTCAGCGGGATACCGGGCCGGCCGCATGGCGAAACGGTCTGCCGCGCCTGATTTATTCATATCCGGGCATCACGGACTGCATTGCCTGCGGATGCTGCGCGGCTGCGTGCCCGGAAGAGGCGATTTCAATCAAACGGTCGTTCAGACCGGGATATTTTTACCGACGCCTGACCCAGAGCGCATACCTGACCTATCCCCAACCATATGACCGAAACCATATCCCCCCTGCCTTCGCCCCCCCAAAGCAGCCGGCTTCTGATGCCGCCGGACACGCCTCAGCCGCCAGAGCCGCCAAAAAAGATCCTCGCGCATGGAAAATCCAGCGTCTTAAGCTGCTGATGGCCGCCCTGGCCGGCGCTGTCAGGATGGCCGCCGAAGATATCCGGGAGGGACGCTTTGTCCGCAATATCTCGGCAAAATGGCGAAAAGAGGCGGCGGATATTTCCTGGGCCGAGCTTCTCGAATCCCGTGCGCGCCAAGTGCCGGACAAGACGTTTCTCCTCTACGAAGAGGAGCGTTATACTTACAAAGAAATGGACGAAAACGCCAACCGGGCCGCCAATTTCCTTTTGGCCCATGGCGGCGGGAAAGGCAAGGGCCTTGGGATTTTCATGAAGAATTCGCCCCGGTTTCTTGATATATTCTTTGGCGCCCAGAAAATCGGCATGTACCTGGTCCCCATGAACCCGGAGCTAAAAGGCGAAGGCCTGGCCTACCTGATCAATCACAGCGACATCGAAATGCTGGCTGCCGATGCGGAGCTGGTTCCATCGGTGGAGACGATTGCCGAACCGCTCGAAAGGGTCTCGACTTTTATCGTCGATGACATCGAAGAGGGAGGCGCCGGCAGCCAGATGCCGGCCCATTATGTCAACTTGAGCGAGGCCTACCACATGGCCCCGGAGCATCCGGGGGTCGGCTACAACCCGGATGACATGTGCCTGATCATTTACACCTCGGGGACCACCGGCCCACCCAAGGGGGTGGTTTACCGGTATAAAAAATCGTCGGTGCGCCTTCTCATGTTTTTCGCCTACATACTGCTCAAAGAGGATGATATCTATTATACCTGCCTCCCCCTATGCCATGGAAACGCCCTGTTGATTACCACTACCATGTCCATGGCCCGAAAAGCATCCATGGCGCTTTCCAGAAAATTTTCCGCCAGCCGGTTCTGGGACCGCATCCGGGCCTATGATGCCACGGTTTTTAACACCATCGGCTCCATTATTCCCATCCTTATGAAGCAGCCGGAAAAAGCATCCGATCAGCAAAACAACGTCCGTTTCGTGTTTTCCGCCGCATGCCCCGCGGATATGTGGGAGCCTTTTGAAAAACGGTTCGGCGTAACGCTCTACGAGGGCTACGGGGCCGTGGATGGCGGCGGCAAGGGGATCATGAACCTCGGCACCGCGCCCGTGGGATCCCTCGGGAAGCCGAATCGCCCCGGCGACATCCGGATTGTAGATGATAGGGGTACGGATGTCCCGCCCGGCGAGGTGGGAGAACTGCTGTTCAAAGTCAAAACCGGCGGCAGCAGCGTGGAATACTATAAAAATGAAGAGGCCGCCAGGGAAAAAGAAAAGGACGGATGGCTCTATACCGGCGACCTGGTTCGGCAGGACCCGGACGGATTCGTCTACTTTGTGGGCAGAAATACCGAATCCATGCGAAAAGGCGGCGAAAACGTCTCCGCCTACGAGGTTGAACATGTGATCATGGACCATCCGGCGGTTGAAGACGTAGCCGTATATTCCGTGCCTTCGGAAATGAGCGAGGATGAAATCATGGCGGCTGTCAAGCTGGTGTCCGGGCAGAGCTTAACCGGCCATGAGCTGAGGGAGTTTTTATCCGAAAGGCTGGCGAAATATGCGGTGCCCCGATATGTACGCTTTGTTGAGGCGTTTCCCAAAACCACTTCCCACCGGATCATCAAAGGGGAGCTGGAGGCCGAAGGCGTGACGCCGGATACATTCGATGCACTGGCAGCCGCCCATGGTTGAATAAAAACGTTGAAACATTAGGAGGCCCCATGATTTCAAGAAAAGAGGTCAAGGCTTACTCGGCCATGCCGCCTGTATTTGAAGATATTACCTGCGGCCTCGCATCCGCCCCCAAACTGCCGAAGCCTATGGTCAAAGAGACCCGACGGGTCATTGCCCTTGCCCGGAAATTCAACAAAGAAGTCGTCCGACCCTATGCGCTGGAGCTTGATTCAAAGCTCCAGGCCTCACCGGATTATATCCCCTGGGACTTTGTCGAACAGGCCAATGAGTGGGGCCTTTATACCGGCTGGATACCGAAGATCTTTGGCGGCAAGGGATGGAACATGCCGTCCCTGGCATATTTTATAGAGGAGATCGCATCCGAATGCCTGGCCATGGCCAATCTGGTCGGCGTTCACTATCTGGGCGTCTCCACCCTCACCTCGACCGGCAACGTCCGGCTGATTAACCAAATCTGTCGACAGGTGGCGGCCGGTGAAAAAACCCATACCCCCTGTCTGGTTTCGCTGGCGACCACCGAACCCGGCGCCGGCACGGATGCCGAAGAAATCGACCTGATGGATAAAGGGACTATGACCTGCACCGCGGAAAGGGTCCCGGGCGGCTATAAGCTAAACGGCACCAAAGTGTTTATTTCAAACGGCCATCTTTCCACCTGGCATATGGTCATCGCCTATTCGGACACCTCGAAACCCTCTGAAAATACGGTGGTGCTTGCGGTAAAGACCGGCGACAAGGGATTTTCATTCGGCCGCAAGGAACAAAAAATGGGGCAAAAAGGATGCCCCGCCAGCGAACTGATCTTCAAGGACTGTTTTGTGCCGGATGAATACGTCTGTTTTTCTCCCGAGCAGATCCGCTCCTTAAAACGGACGGTAAGGGAGACCGGCATGCAGATGATCGATTATGTCGTATCGACGACACGGGCCGGCGTGGGGGCGTTTGGCACCGGCGCGGCGCGCGGCGCATACAATGAGGCCAAAAAATTCGCCGCTGAAACAGAAGTGGGCGGCAAACGGCTGATCAACCATGAATGGGCGCAGTGCATGCTGGCCGAAATGCTTAAAAATGTGATGACCGCCCGCCTGACGTATGTTGAAGCCAATTCCGCCAATGGGCTGTACGGGGCCTTCCGCGATCTCCAGAGAAAGCCCATGTTCTACTACTACAGGCTTATGCCCGCCAAATTTTTCGACAAAATGGTTTCCCCGATGCTGGAAAAAGCGTTTATGACCAAAACGTTTCGAAGGGTTCAGCTGGACGGGCAGACCGATGAGGAAATCCACCGAACCTCCGGATGGGCATCCCTGAGCAAGGTTGCGGCCACCGATCTGGGCATCCGCAACTGCCACATGGCCCTGGAGCTCATGGGCCAGCATGGGCTGCGGCGCAGCTACCGCGTGGAAAAAATGCTCCGGGACGCCAAGCTGCTCCAGATCTATGAAGGGACCAACCAGCTCAATCGCCTGAACATTTTTAAATGCATGATCGCCGGGGACTGTCCGCAGGCGGTTATATTTGACGAGTAAATACCAGGAGGAGCCTATGATTGCAGGCACTGACAGGGAGTTAAAGATGCTGGACAAGGCATCGGCGGAGTTTGCCAGGAAAGAACTCGCCCCCGAACGGCAGGAAAATGATCGATACCCGGATGCCCCTCTTTTCGAGAAGACAATAAAAAAAGCCTATGACCTGGAATATTTTCATATAATCCTGCCGGAGGCCTTAAACGGCGTAGGCCAGGGTGTAGCGGCCCTGTGCGTCATATTGTACAATATCTGTCGGGAGGACAGCAGCCTGGGCGGTCTTATCTTCACCAATGCCGCGGCCCAGGAGCTGCACATCGCCGCCGGCGCCGAAGAAATATTAAAAGCCGTTACAGAGCCGGCGGATTCAGTATATAATTTTTTAATCGCCGCCCCCGTGTTTAATAACCCCAGGGATATGGATAATGCCGCCGACGCCGCCATGCAGGACGGCAGGTATCTGCTTTCCGGAAGGGTGGAGTACACGGTTGCGGGCAATATCGCGCGGCATGCGGTTGTTCCCGCCAAGACCGAGGACGCAGCGGGCTGCTCATTTTTTCTACTGGACTTGTCATCCGAAGGCGTTACGGTCAGTGCACCCATCCCCAGCCTTGGGCTTCATGCCTGTCCGGCCGTGGATATCACGCTGGATAGGGTCCCATGCTCCCTTTTGGGGCAAGTGGGAGAAGGCCCACAATACTTTGGAAAAATGGCCGGCCGGATGTCGGCGGCAGCAGCCGCCATGTCCGCAGGGATTATGAAGGGTTCGCTTACAGAGGCGCTCGAATACAGCAGGGGCCGCTTCCAGGGCGGCAAAAGAATTGTCGACTGGTCTGAAATCCGCATGATGCTGGCCGAAATGGCCGTCAAGGTAAAAACCGCTGAATGCATGGTTTCAAGGATATCCCAGGGCATTGACCAACAGGAAACCGGATGGCAGGAGTACGCCGAGGCAGCGGCCATTGATATCCAGAGAAGCGCATGCGGCCTAACGACGGACGGTATACAGGTTTTGGGCGGTGTCGGCTACATGAAGGACTTCGGGCAGGAAAAAAGATTCCGGGACGCCAAGCATATTCAGGCGCTCCTCGGTATGGTGCCAACAAAAAAACTGCGCCTGATAGAAGGGATGTTTCGTTAGCCGCCCTGTTTAAGAAACTCAAAAAAACATCCGCATTGTCATTTCGAGCGGCAGCGAGAAATCTTTAGCAATCAAGATTCCTCGTCACTTTCGCTCCTCGGAATGACAGAGAGCTAACATTCTGGAATATTAATATATATTTTCAAGTTACTTAGAAGTCGATTTTAGGAGGGGCACTATTTAAAACCAGGACCGATAGTTCCAACGCTCGCCCGCCGCCCCCTTCATGTCACTTTCAAGCCTCATGTAACAGGAGGTGTTCTGTATGGCCAACCCCCCGAGATGCCCGAGGGCCTCCACGGTCATGATTTCATCCTCGTAGAACCGCTTGCTGGAGCCAAAATAAATCCGAAACACGCCAATAACGCTATGTTTCACACAAATCGGCACCGTAAGAATCGTGACGATCCCCTCAGCTTTTTTTTCATCCCTGAACTTGATGCCTTCAGCATTTGCCACATCGGAAATCACCACGGTCTTGCCGTTCATCGCCTCTACGATTCCCTTGTCATCGGCGACCTCCCCCTTGTTTAAGTAGGCATCGCTTACCCCATAACTGGCCATCAGCCTGAGTTTGTCAGTTTTCTCATCTATCAGCCGGATGCTTCCGCCTTTTGCCCTCAACCCCTTTGCCAGCTCTTCTGTCAGCACCCGCATAATAGCGGCGACATCCAGGGATGCGTTGATGGCCGCAGAAATATCCCTAAACAGGCGGGCATTCAGATGAAGCTGATTGATCAGGCCGGCCCGCTCGATAGCCGTGCCCCCCTGTTGAGCCAGGGCTGTGATAAACCGGATGTCATCCTCCGAGAAATCCCGGGGCACTGCCGTATAAACGGATAAAACGCCGATGATACGATTGTTGGTCTTCACCGGGACGATCAGGATGGAGGCGATGCCTTCCGATTGCTTGGCCTTATCACCGGCAGTGCGTTCATCGGTTGCGGCGTCCTTGATTAATATGCCCCCTGTCTCCTTGAGTATGTCAATCTTTTCTGCCGCCCCCTTGAACGGGCCCTGCAGGTAGTTTGCAGACAACCCGGTAATGGCGCTCGGGACGAACGTATCGGAGTCCCTATCCTGTATAAAAAAGCCGGCGGCTTTTGCATCCACCGCCTCCTTTGCGCTTTCCACAATCCGCGAAAGAAGCACGTCCTTTTTTTCAGCCGTTGCAAACGCCCGGCTGATCCTGCAAAAACTGTCAAAATAGTCCCGACGGTTGGCCATTGCCTACTCCTTACCCCTCCCATAGGTTTATATTTCTGTTCTCTTAATTCAATGTCATTAACTTAGCGAGAAAAACGGCCAATTGTAGGTTGGGTTGAGGAACGAAACCCAACATTGGCGTCTATTGTTGGGTTTCGCAAGCTCAATCCAACCTACGCAGGGTCTAAGGTGCTTAAGTTAATGGCATTGTCTCTTAATTGACAATCTCGTAAAAAGTCGGTTTTGGGATGGCAAAGAAAAAAGTTCAAGCCCCGGTTAAGATCAGGGGGCGCGCAAAATTCCGAGGAATGCAGCGTACTTAGCTGTACGTGAAATTCCGAGGAATGCAGCGCAACTCAGATATTGGATTTTTTTCTTTGCCATCTTAATTAACTATAAAAACCATTGTGCGGCATTTCAAACCGAGAAAGGCGGAAAAAATCATAACTATTTGTTATTGATTTCAAAAACGCTCAGGCCGAAGGGATAAGCTCTATTACGGCAATTTCGGGGGCGCAGTTTAGCCTGACCGGGAATGTCCCCCACCCGATTCCCTTGGAAATAAAGACGCCCAGGCCGTTTTTCGATTTTTTCAGCCCGCTGGTGTAATTCTTGTTCTTAACCGGATTCGACGGCGGGCCGAAAAAAGGCAGCACAAACTGTCCGCCGTGGGTGTGGCCGGATATCATCAGATCGATCCGGGCGTTAAAAGCGGTATCCGCGCTATCCGGATTATGGGCAAGCACAATCCGGCAATCCGATTGCGGAATGCCGGCCAGCAGGGCGTCAAAATCCATATGATCCTCCCATAGATCCCCACCGCCGACCAACCAGAGTTTCCGGCCCGCCCTTTCCAAGGCGAGCCTTTTTCCCCGAAGGTTCTGGCCGGTCTTATCCAGCCATTCAACCGATTTTTCGGTATTCGCCCAGTGATCATGGTTTCCCAGAACGGAATAGACCCCTTCCGGCGCATGAAGTCTTGAGAGTACGGGCCAGATGCCGTCGATTTTTTTGTGTGCGTCTTTCTCGAGCACATAGTCGCCGGTGCCGACGATAATATCGCGGGGTTGACGATTCGCCTGCCAGACGGCATACCTTGCGGTTATAAGCGGCTGAAGGGGGCCGTAATGAAGATCGGAAAGCTGAACAATCCGAAACCCGGCAAATTCCGAAGGAAGATACGGAACCGGCACCTGATAATGGTTCACCCGGATAATAAAGCGTTCAATAAAAAAGATGTAGACAACAAATGCGCCCAGTATCGCGCCCGCCCCCTTTAATACGAGCAAATCCCCCCCTTTTTTGTTTATATGTCAAATGATGTGGCTTCTGCAAAAATTCTTCTCGTTTTGAAATATCCCTTTAGCCCTGCATCCCCTGCAACCATATAAACGCGACCACAAAGGAAACGGCTGAAAGGATTAGACTGATTTTAGCAAAAATGCCGAAATAGCGGACGATCTTTTGATAATTTTTCCTGCTCGCACTTTTGGAGCGCTGGAGGCGTCTGTCGATAAAGCCGGCTATAGACCATAATAAAATGCCCAAAAAGATAAAGACCAGTGTTAAATAGGCAAAAATCATATCCCTCCCCTTCGGATTTAAAAATTCTCCTCCCGCCTTCATGCCACCTTTCGGTTGCAATACCCCCGTGTTTTTGCGATATACGGGGAGAAAAGCCTTTAACCTTTAACCTTGCACCCTGGACAAGGAGGAGCCCATGGCCGTCGTATTCTGGAAAAAGGATGAAACCGTGGCCGTCATCAAAATGAATAACGACCAGAATCTTCAAAATCTTGAATTCGCGCAGGAAATGAATACCGCCCTTGATGAGGCGGTTGCTGACCCGGAAATTAAGGCCATTGTCCTGACGAGCGCCGTTGAAAAATTTTTCTCAAACGGCATTGACGTCCAGTGGCTCGGAGAACGGTTTACCGCCCAGGATTTCCAGGTTATCAAGGACTTCTGTTACGGCATGAACGACGTATTTAGAAAGCTCCTCCTGGCACCGGTCCCGACCATCGCGGCCATCAACGGGCATGCATTTGGAAACGGCGCCATCCTTTCCTGCGCCTGTGACTTCCGGTTCATGAAGTCAGACCGCGGTTTTTTCTGCTTCCCGGAGGTCGACCTGGGCATCCCGTTTCTTCCGGGCATGGATGCGTTTGTTGACAAGGCCGTTCCCCAGTATAAGCTCAATGAATTGAAGCTCACCGGCCGACGGGCGACGGCGCCGGAGTTGGAAACCCATCACGTTATCGAAAAGGCATGCGACAATGCCGAGCACCTGATGAAGGAAACCCTGGCGTTTGCCAAATCGTTTCAGAAAAAACGCGGCATCTTCGGCGAACACAAGCGCCGGATGTATAAACACATCATTGCGGTCATGGATACGGAAGATCCCGAGTATATTGATTCGCTGAATTTAATGGTCCAGGAATAGCTGCCCGCCCTATTCTGAAAGCCGATTCAGCAGCTTCTTTTTCTGGTCACCGTATTCTTTTTTATCAATCAGATCAGAGTCATAGAGCTCTTTTAGATATTTGAGCTTTTCTTTGATATCCTTCTTGCGGCCTTGCCATGAGTCCCCGGATTCTTCGAGCGAGGGCTCATGCGCCGGCGCCTTTTTTTCTTTAACGGCTTTTTCCGGCGCCGGCTTGGCTTCCGGCTTATCTTTGACGGCCTTTTCCGGCCCGGATGCCGTTTCCGATTCAGGCCCGGCTTCCGGTTTGGCAGATGTGTCAGGCGTAGCAGCGGGTTGCGGTTTATCGGCTTCGGGTTCGGATGCCGAAACCGCCTGTTCCTCGATCTTTTCAACCTCAGCCACGATCCACATGGGATACGCTTCACCGTCTTGCGTTCGCTGATGAACGGCATAATCGGGGGCGATAATCGGCGTATCGCATGATCCGAATGCCAACGGGTCTGAAAACTCGTTGCCCTCCGGGAATTTCCTCAAATCACTGGTCTCCCTTATTTCCCGATTCACATAGCCAAAGGCGATGTTTAGCCTTCCGCCGTTTTCAACAAAAACGACCCCGCCGGTTTTTCGGCGCTTTTTTAAAAACAGAAAGCCGCCGCCCGTATTATAGGAAACAAACCGCACCCGCTGGTCAGGCGTCGCCTTGGCCAGGGCGCTGCACAGGGCGGGGGCGAGCCGATCCGCCTCTTTTTTCTGAAACACCGGTTTCCGATCCGGCTCTCCGTATAATACATACTCGTCAAGATAGTCCAGATGGGTTAACAGGGTTTCCATATCCCCCAAACCGATATCAAACGGATGATTGAACTCCTGTTCAATTACCCTGTCCTTATCCACTTTATGTTCCAGCCTGACCAAAAGATCCGCCTGTTTTACTACGGGCGCAGATCCCACCCACTTGGGACTGCAGCCCATAAACAGGGCGGCACCTGAGAAAAGAGCGGCCCAAATGAAAACGGAAAAACGCTTCATGGGTTTATATCCTTTGCTTTTGGGTTCAAACAGTTTATGTCTTGTGCCAGATATTTGCCATATCAATTTCGGCAAAACCTGTCAAACCCCGAACGATCAAAACTCATCGTCACCTGTTTTGACTGCCTCCCTATCATGATTATTAATAAAAAAAGGTTTATTGATTTAACCTAGCAGAATTTGAGCCTGACACAGAAATTGGGCAAATTGGCCATTTATGGATGGACACGAACTCGTGTCCGTCCATAAATAGGATAATTTGTTCAAGTTCAAGGAAGGCGAAAATTTTAACCGCAGGCATACTCGAAGTATGTTGAGGATTAAAATTTGAGCCTGACACAGAAATTGCGCAAATTGGCCATTTATGGATGGACACGAACTAAAGGAGGTCAACCCTATGGAGTACATCCGCATTCCCGGACTGGACAAACAAGTAACCCGCGTGGCCCTTGGCACCTGGGCGATTGGCGGCTGGATGTGGGGCGGCACCGACGAAACCCAATCCATCAAAACCATCCATACCGCCCTTGATAAAGGCGTCAACATCATCGATACCGCCCCGGTATATGGCTTCGGCAGATCCGAAGAGATCGTCGGGAAAGCCTTAAAGGCATACGGCAGACGGGAGGAAATCGTCATTGCCACCAAGGTTGCCCTGGCGTGGAACCCGGAAAAAAATGCCGTATGGCGAGATTCCAGCCCGGAGAGGATCCGCCAGGAAGTTGAGGACAGCCTGAAACGGCTTCAGACCGATGTGATCGATATCTATCAGATCCATTGGCCGGATCCGGCCGTGCCGTTCGAGAAAACGGCGGAAACCCTGGCTGAGCTGAAAAAAGAGGGCAAAATTAGAGTCGCCGGGGTGAGCAATTATTCCCCCGACCAAATGGACGCCTTTAGAAAAGGCGCTGATTTAGGCGTCTGCCAGCCCCCGTATAATATTTTTGAAAGGGCCATCGAACAGGACATACTGCCCTATTGCACGGCGGAAGGCATCGCGACCCTGACATACGGCGCCCTATGCCGAGGGCTTTTAAGCGGAAAAATGTCCCCGAAACGTGAGTTCCCGGGCGATGATTTGAGAAACATCGATCCCAAGTTCAAGCAACCAAGATTTGATCAATATTTAACAGCGGTCAAAAAGCTCCAGGGCTTTGTCCGGGAGAATTACGAGAGGGATATCATTCACCTGGCCGTCCGGTTTGTTCTTGATAAAGGGGCCAGTGTAGCCCTCTGGGGCGGACGCCGGCCGGATGATCTCGACCCGCTTGCCGATATGTTCGGCTGGCAGTTGACGGCGAATGATTTTAAAAAAATCGATGAAATTCTTGGGGAAACCATTAAAAATCCGGTGGGCCCGGGATTTATGGCGCCGCCTGCAAAATAAACCGCTTCTAAGTAACTTAACGGTTTAAGGTTTAGAGTTTAAGGTATAAGGTTCAAGGAAATCAAACTGTTATACTCATATTGGCCTTACACACACCGAAAAGTTACTTTTAGGCTCGGTCCCGGGCAGCCGGCCCGGGGGGAACACTTCCAAGGAACTCGACAATATTTAATATTATCTTAGAAGCTTCCGCTGCTGTCATTGCGAGAAACGAAAGTGACGAGGAATCTTGATTGTTAAAGATTTCTCGCTACCGCTCGAAATGACAATGCGGACGCTTTTCAGAGTTACTTTCTGCAAAAATGGGGCGCCAGCGCAATAAATCGACTTTTTACGAGATTGTCATTTTTAGAGGAGAAAAAAATGGAAGATATCTATGAACAGCTAAGGCAGCGCCTGGATGATATGGCCACCGGGTTTCCGGCTACCCGGGCGGGAATCGAGGTAGAGATTCTGAAAAAACTGTTTACCCCGGCAGATGCGCGGATGTTTTTGATGATGTCGCCGATGCTGGAGGCCCCAAAAGATGTGGCCGAGCGTCTGAATTTGCCTGAAACAGACACTGCGGCGCATCTGGAGGATATGGCCAGCCGGGGGCTCTTGTTCCGCCAGAAAAAAAATGAGCGGGTCCGGTATGCTGCGATTCCGTTTGTCGTCGGGATTTTTGAATTTCAGCTAAACCGGGTGGATGCTGAACTGGCAACGGCCGTGGGGGAATACTATGAGGCGGCCCTGGGCAAGACCTTTCAGTCCTATAGCACGCCGGTGATGCGCACCATTCCCATCAATAAGGAACTGGTAAACGAATGGCCGATTGCCCCCTATGAAGATGCCATGAACATTATTGATTCACAGAAAAAGATCGCGGTCGCGCCCTGTATCTGTCGGACAATGGCCAGAAAGGCGGGTGAGGGCTGCGATAAGCCGCTGGAGACCTGTCTCCTGTTCGGCTCTCATGCGAGTTATTACGTAGACAACGGTTTGGGCCGCTACATTGACAAGGAAGAGGCCAAGGCAATCGTAAAAAAGAGCGATGAGGCGGGCTTGGTCATGCAGCCGTTCAACTCCCAGCATGTCGGCGGGATGTGCAGCTGCTGCGGCTGCTGCTGCGGAATGCTCAGATCCCTTAAAAAACAGGACAATCCGGCTGCAGCCGTAAAAAGCAACTATTACGCAAGCGTTGATGAGGAGCTTTGTACCGGCTGCGAAACCTGTGTTGAGCGATGCCAGATGGAGGCCGTCGAAGTCAAGGACGAGGTCGCGGTTATAGATCTGAAGCGCTGTATCGGCTGCGGCCTGTGCGTATCCACCTGTCCGACGGGTGCCGTGCAGCTAATCAAAAAATCGGCGGAAGACCTCTATGTTCCCCCGGAGACCGGCATGGAAACCTATATCCGGATTGCCCAGGAAAGAGGGAAAATCTAAAGACGCCTTGATCCATATAGAAAGGGCGGGCTTTGAGCCGCCTTTTGGTCCGGGGGGACGGGTTGCATGGGGTTAGGTATAAAAGCGGTCCCGAATTTTTTGTAGCCCTCGGCGATTGCCCCCAAAGTCTGGAGACTCCCTTCTGGCGGCGGAGCGGATATGAATCTGTTTTTCCATACCCCGGCGAATCGATTGGATGGGACCGCTTGTACGGATAAGGCCGGGAAGTTGCTTTCTAAACGACTGCACATAGGCCCGGCGCTCCCCTGCGACGGTATACCATTGGGGATGCCCTTTTATCTTGAGCAGTCCGTCTTGACAGTCAAAATAGCTGAAGGACATATGGCTCTTCTGCTTGTCCACGCCTCCGCCCACAACTGCGATGGACTGTTTTGAATCCGTTGCCATTGGGTTCCTTTTTATTCAGCTTCTTCAACGCGGTTCTCAGAAGCATCCTTGACGGCGTCAAGCAGACGCCGGGTCAGCCCGTGAAGACGTTTCGGCACCCCAATCCATCTTGCGGGCAACAGCATCAAACCGGAAAACCTTTCGATGCTTTCGAGTCTCACTCCCCCGCTGGCTGCTTCAAAGTTAAACGTATGCGTTGCGTAAATCCCAAATTTTGAACCGGTCCAGGTAACCGATCGGCCCGCTTCACAATTTGTTACCACTGGCGAGATTCGCATCGGAAAAACAATGGGGTTGAGTTCAAACGAGATGCACGCGCCCGTCGCCAAGGCGTTGCCGGTTTCGAACCGGCATTGCCGGCACACCGGATTCCATTCTGCCCAGTTTTCGATCTCAGAGAAGACCTCCCAGACCGTTTCAAGCGCCGCATGAATAAACACCGCTTCACGGATGATCATCGAATGGATTATTTTTTCCGGTTTGGATCCACAATGTTAAGAAAACAGGACTGCTGCGATAGCAGTTTGCCGGGCCCCTTTTCTTCTTCCGCCAGTGCGTTGCAGATGGCCTGATCCATATTGATGAGTTGAAGCGGTATCAGCTCTTGGATGCGGTTTTCCCTGCACACGGCAGGCGTTCGAAGCCCTTCAGCCAAAGGAAACACGATGCCGGAGGGCACCGGGGTAATCAGCGCCACCCAATAGGTGGACAAAAACGTGTAGAAAAAAGGGACGCCCATAATGATGCGTTTCAACCCGCGCACGCGGGCATACATTCTCATTAGATCGACATAGCTGAGAACCTCCGGGCCGCCGATATCGAACGTGTCATCGGCTGTCTCAGTGGTTTCGAGTGCGCCCGCCAGGTAATCCAATACATTTTCAACGGCTATGGGCTGGGATCGGGTATAGATCCATTTCGGACAGAGCATTATGGGCAGGCGTTCCACTAAATAGCGCATAATTTCAAACCCGGCGCCGCCGGCTCCGATAATAACAGCGGCCCTGAGCACAGTAGCTTTTGTTCTGCCGGAGCTGAGTATTTTTCCTACTTCCTGACGGCTGGCTAAATGGGGTGATATGTTATCAGCAGTTTCTCCAAGCCCGCCCAGATAGATAATACGCTTCAGCCCGACTTTATCAGCCGCGTTCACGAAGTTCTGCGCCGCCTTGCGGTCGCGTTCTTCAAAGGCCTTCATCTCCCGGAAGCTTTTGCCGCCCATGGAATGGACCAGGTAATAGGCCACTTCAATCCCGTCCAGGGCCTTTTCAATAGAGTCCGGATCCAGGAGGTCGCCGTAGACGATTTCCGGCTCATTTTTTAACGGAACCGCCATGTTCAGTTCCTCCGGCGGGCGGACCAGGCATCGCACCCGATGGTCCTTTTCATCGAGTTTGTAGAGAAGGCGTTTACCAATAAATCCGGTTGGACCAGTAACCAATATCTTGGGCAAAGACTGGGCATCCATATCAGCCTCTTTGATAGATTATTGAAAATTCCCTTTTTAAAAGAGGTATTGAATAGGGGATATAATGAAAAAGATATACATGGAAACGGTTTCGTCCAATGGGGTTTGTAAGTTTTTGGGGGAAAAAATGCGTCAAGAAATACGGGCTCAATCAATTCTTTCATAGTAGGCGCCCGTCAAACCGTTTAAAAATATCAGCGATTTTATTTTGATAGATATGTAGGCGGCATCCGGATGATCCAAGAAATTTTGCATATGCGGATGAATATTTAACAAAAATTCACGGATTTTCTTTTTTTCGGCATCAGCCCTAATCTCTTTAACCTCGCCTTGCACGGTCAATGCCCGGGCTTCTGCTGAATTGCGGGAGTCGATCAGCAGGCTGACGCGGGGGTTGTCAGTTAAGTTTTTGAATTTTCTGGTGCTTCGGTAGGTGACCATGAAGATATGGGTGCAGTCCGCGTTGGTCGTATAGGCCATCAGCGAACAATACGGCTCATTATTTAACGCTGTGGCCAGCACACAGTGCCTTCGTTTTCTAATCAGCTCCTTTATATCTTCGCGCATGGTAATCCCTTATGATTGATGGATTGGTTTTGCTTTTGCATGGTTTTAAGCTTATAATTATAATGATTCTATCATAATATCAACCAGGAAAGGATCAATTGTATGGGGGATCAAGTCAGGCTGGGCATCAGCGCCTGTTTGCTCGGTGAAAATGTGCGCTGGAACGGGGGGCATAAACTGGACCATTTTCTTCGGGACACCCTCGGCCAGTATGTGGCCTATGTACCGGTATGCCCGGAAGTGGAGGCCGGTTTTGGCATTCCACGGGAGACCTTTCGGCTCGTAGGGGATGCCGACAATCCCCGGCTGGTGAAGACCAAATCCCAGACGGAGCATACCGACCAAATGCTGCGATGGGCCAAGAACCGGGTCAAGGAGCTGGAAAAAGAAAATTTATGCGGATTTATTTTTAAAAAGGACTCCCCCAGCAGCGGTTTAATGCGGGTCAAGGTCTACAATGAAAAGGGTATGCCGGAGAAGAAAGGCGTCGGCCTGTTTGCCAGGGAGTTTACCAGGCACTTCCCATTAATTCCGGTGGAGGAAGAGGGCCGGCTGCACGACCCTCGGCTTAGGGAAAATTTTATCGAACAAATTTTTACCTTCAAGCGGTGGCGGGAGAAGGTGGCGGAAAAGCCGGGCATTGGAAACGTAGTGGATTTTCATACGCGAAACAAGCTGTTGATTCTATCGCACAGTCCGGAATGTGGGCGCTCCATGGGCAAACTCGTGGCGGGGGCTAAGCAGATGGGCATGGATGCGTTTTACCGGCAGTATGAGGATCAGCTCATTTCCGCCTTGCGCTTGAAACCGACGGTTAAAAAGCATATCAATGTGCTCCAGCACATCATGGGCTATTTTAAAAAGCAGCTATCTCCGGATGAGAAGAAAGAGCTGCTGGAGGTTTTTGATCAATATAAAAGCGGCTTCGTCCCCTTGCTGGTGCCAATGACCCTGGTCAATCATTATGTCCGCAAATACGATCAGCCGTACCTGAAACAGCAGAGCTATTTAAACCCGCATCCGGTGGAACTCAAGCTGCGCACTTACACCTGATGGCAAACAATATCTTTTTTTATCGTCTTACTCTTACCCTAAAGACTTTATAACCTTATATGCAAAAGTTATCCTCTGTTAGAAACAGCCTTTTTTATTAAACAGATTCCCAGAAAGCTTAAAATATTGAGGAGATGTGGAGATGCGCATCCAGGAGCAGATCAAGCAGGATTTGAAGCAGGCGATGAAGGAAAAGGATGATGAGAAGAAAAACACCTTACGAATCGTCATTGGGGAGTTCGGCCGGGCCGAGACAAAAGAGCTCTCAGATGACGAGGTGGTGAAAGTTATCAAGAAAATGATCAAGTCCGAGCAGGAGTCCCTGGAACAATCCGGCAAACCAGCCGATTCCCGCTATATTGAAATTCTCGAATCCTACCTGCCGCAGACGGCCTCGGACGATGAAATCCGTCAGTGGATTGCCGATAACATCGATTTTTCCAACTATAAAAATAAAATGCAGGCCATGCGCGATATCATGGCGCATTTCGGCGCCGGCGCCGACGGCAGCCGGGTAAAGGCAATTCTTCAGCGCATGTAGCTTTTGATGGCTTCGTAAAAAGCAGTTTATTCTGCCGCGGCGGTATTTTTGCAGAAAGTAACTCTAAAAAACATCCGCATTGTCATTTCGAGCGGCAGCGAGGAATCTTTAGCAATCAAGATTCCTCGTCGCTTTCGCTCCTCGGAATGACAGCAGCGAAAGTTTCTAAAATAATATTAAATATTGTCGAGTTCCTTGGAAATCCAATATCTGTGTTGCGCTGCATTCCTCGGAATTTGCGCGCCCCCCGATCTTAACTGGGGCTTGAACTTTTTTCTTTGCCGTCCCAAAATCGACTTTTTACGAGATTGTCAGCTTTTGATGGCCGTGCAAATGCTTGACCTTGCCGGCCACCAAAATTTTTTTGACAAGATAATAATTATTCTTATTTAGTATAGCTATGGATTTAAAACAGGGCTCAGATCGGTTCGCTGTATTCAAAGAGAAATGCAGGGCGCACCATTTAAGAATAACGCCCCAGCGAATGGCCGTCTATCGGGCGCTTATGGAGGCGCAGGGGCATCCTTCGGCCGATGATATCTTTAATGATGTGAAGCATGAATTCCCGAATATTTCTTTTGATACGGTATATCGAGCCCTTATGACATTTTCGGAAATCGGCATTATCGATACCGTGGAAGGCCATGGCGCGCCGAAGCGCTTTGATGTGAATCCGGACGGCCATCACCATTTTTACTGTATCGGCTGCGGGCGGATCATTGATTTCTATAGCGAGGCAATGGATCAGGCAAAGATTCCTTCTGAAATCAAACGCAAATGCCGCATCCTTGGCAGAAGGATGGTTCTGAAGGGCTATTGCGACGAATGCAGAAAACGGATGAGGGGTAAGTGATCCCCTTGATGTGCCAATCGAACCCAAACAAAAAGAAACCCGGAAAACGTTTTTAGAGAAAGGAGAATTCGAAAATGGCGAGTATTAAAGACACACGGACCGAGAAGAACCTGCTGACCGCGTTTGCCGGCGAGTCCCAGGCCCGTAATCGGTACACCTATTTTGCCAGCCAGGCCAAAAAAGAGGGCTATGTCCAGATTGCCCAAATATTCGAGGAAACCGCCAACCAGGAAAAGGAGCATGCCAAGCGGTTTTTTAGCTTTCTCGAGGGCGGAGAGGTGGAGTTTAGCGCCGCGTTTCCGGCCGGAGTTATCGGTACCACGCTGGAAAACCTGAAGGCGGCGGCCGCCGGCGAGAACTACGAGTATACCGAGATGTACCCGGGCTTTGCCAAAGTTGCCCGGGAAGAGGGCTTTGAGGCTGTGGCCATGGTGTTTGACATGGTTTCTGTCGCAGAAAAACAGCACGAGAAGCGGTATAAGGACTTGGCTGCCAATATTGAGTCAAACAAGGTGTTCAAGCGAGAGCAGCCGGTGGTATGGCGCTGCATTAACTGCGGCTATCTCCATGAAGGGGCGGACGCCCCGGAGATGTGCCCGGCCTGCGCCCATCCCAAGGCCTATTACGAATTATTGGGCGAAAACTGGTAGCAGTAGGCTTTGTTGGCAATTTAAAACGGGAGGCCATCCGCGAGGGTGTTAAAAATTTGGCTGAGGCGGGGTTTTAACACCCTTTAAAGCAGGCCGGCGGCCAGCACATACCGCAATTCCAGCATCAGCTTGAGGGTCATGGCTGAGAGCAGGCCCCGGGTAACGAAGACGGCGCCGAGTATGAAGTTGACTGTAAAAGAAAAAACCAACTGGATAATGCAGAGGTAGCCCCACTCCAGAGGGATTCCGGCAAATTCAAGATACTTGATGGATAGAAGGGTGGCAAACCCGGCTACCAAAGCTGCCCCGCCATAGCGATTCCGACAAATCCCGACGGCGAGAGTCACAAGCCCGTATCGCAGGATCAGCTCTTCGGTAAATACCCCTTTTAACGGAAGAAGCGCCGTATAAATGCCCAAGTCCGGATATGAGCCAGGAGAGACCGGGTAAAAATACCGGTCGAATGCCAGATAAATGATCAGCATCAGCACCAGGCCGCCGGCTGCAAGATACGGCAGCTCATTGAGCCAGTGTTTTTTTTCGCCTATCCCGGGCAGGTGGAGCCGCCGGGTAAAGACGGAGCCGCCAATGGCCGAGAGCATACATACGACAAAAATCATTGCCGTCTGGCCCCACAATATCGAATAGGCGTTGTCCCATCCGCACAGGCCGCTCTTGCGGGGAAAATCGAAAAGCAGGAAATAAAAATAGGGAATCGCCAGCAGGGTGGCCGGAAGGGCCATTGCCGCTGATTTGAATATGACCTCCCGTGAGCTCTGTCCCCCGGCCATATTTTTGAATACAAGCCGCCACATGGGATTCATGTCGATTGCCTCTGAAAAATTTATGCTCGTCTTCCTATCGTCTGGATCCAAACGTAAACTGATCCCCGCCTGAAAATCAAGGATACCTGATTCTTTTTTGCCGGGCCGGATGGACAGGGCACCAAAAATCAGGTTTTTCGAAGACCAATTTCAGGTCTTCCCTGATTGACGGTTTGGATGCGGTCGGTGTATTTATATAAACAATGTTTATCTATAAAAAAGCCGATTAGAAGGATGATCATTACTCCTGAGCTGTGCCTTCATCATCTGTCAATCGCCTTTCAAACTGACTCCGGGCATGAAATCCGTCTATCGGGCGGCAAACTAAGGAGGTGATAAGACGATTCAATCGCCGCATATGAACGACATTTTTACCTAAATCGAGCGTTTCAATTTTTTGAAGGTTTGACGATCTCGTAAAAAGTCTATTTTAGATGGCAAAGAAAAAAGTTCAAGATCAAGGCGACGCAAATTTCGAGGAATGCAGCGTACATAGGAGTACGTGAAATTCCGAGAAATGCAGCGCAACGCAGATATTGGACTTTTTACGAAGCCATCAAGGTTTAATTTTTATCTTATTTTCAGGATATTGAATTATTTAAGGAAGCCCACGGGAGGCTATCATGTTAGACAAGAAGTATTTGGTTTTTATAAGCATATTATTCGTTACGGCATTAATGATGATATTTCCGCCGAGTTCCGTTGCATTTAACGCCGATTATGAAGGCAACGGCAACAATGTCGATTTAAGTCTACTGGAGCAGGGCGACGTTATCGTCATGCGGGGGGTTAAAAAGAAAGCCGATCTGATTGGCGGCTTGTTCCCCGGTTATTGGCATCATACCGCTGTGTATATCGGAAACGGCCAGATGGTGGAGGCTTGGACAGATGGCGTCCGGACCCTGGGCGTAAGCTCCACCCATACCGCCAGTGAAGCGGCGATTTATCGGGTGGCCACTTCCTACTGGGTCAAACAGGCGGCGGTTGATTTCATGTTGAATCAGGTCGGCAAGCCTTATGACTGGGGCTGGCTGTGGTGGCCGGGCACTAAAAGCGCAAGCGGTAATTACTGGTATTGCAGCGAACTGAACTGGGCCGGCTACAAACAGCAGGGTGTCGATATTGATGCCAATCCGGGCTATCACTGGATGTTCTGGTATAACGTGGCGCCCGGCGAAATCCCGGATGATGGCGATACGTATTATATCGACCGCGACGACTAATTCGAAATCCGTATCCGAAATTTAAACCTACCGGCAAGTATAAAATATCAAAGCCCGCCTGCCTGCCTGCCACCACCGGCAGGCGGGCGGGCAAACCATAAAGCGGCCCCTTTCCCCTTTCTTTCCCCTTTTTCCTTTTTCCTTAAACCTAAATTGAGCGTTTCAATTTAGGTTTAAGTAACTCAATAATATATGTTATTGTTCTGTACCGTATGCCATTGCCATGCCGAGCAACGAAAGCCTCAATTCTGTTATTTCGGGGAACGAACGTGACGAGGCATCTTGATTGTTCAAGATTTCTCGCTGCCGCTCGAAATGACAATGCGGATGTTTTTTAGACCTAAATTGAGCGATTTTCAAGTTTGCCGCAGATACAAGGAAAATGATGTCGAGCGATAGTTGTCTATGCGAGTCATCATTTGACGCAGTAGATGCGGTGAAATTGGAAATCCCGGAGGGTTTCAAATTTTTTGATTAAAAAATGATTCAATAGCCTGAAAATAAAATAAAAATTAAATTTTCAAAAGATTGAAACGCTCAATTTAGGTTAGAGTTACTTTCTGCAAAAATGCCGCGTCAGCGGAATAAATCGCGCTTCTAAGTAACATCAGGTGTTAGGTTTTGGGTATCGGGTATCAGATTAAAAAATCAAACACTTCGTGCCTTAGCGCCTTAGTGCCTTTACCTCGTAACAAAAGTTACTGCAAAGCTCGGTCCCGGGCAGCTGGCCCGGGGGTACTTCCATGGATATGAGGTGGATACGGGATGGAACTGCTCGCATGTATAATCGGTTTATTGCTTATAATGGGCCTCGGCGTTATGCTTCCTGTGTACGTCGCCTGGTCGGTCAACCAGCGGCCGCGAAGAACCTTTCTTGACGACTATTTTATCACGCCCTATGAACTGCAGGTCCCCTTTGAAAATATTGGCTTTGAGACTTCAGACGGTCTGATTCTCCGCGGATGGTGGATGCAGGGACGCAGCGGCAATATCGTTTTAGGCTGTTCGGGCAAGGACGGCACCAAGGATGACCTTATCGGCGTCGGTACCGCCATATGGCGCGCCGGCCATAGCGTTTTTTTGTTTGACTGCCGGGATAGGGGGGAAAGCGAGAGCGCCCCCCGGACATTGGGATACATCGAGTGCCTTGATGTCGAAGCGGCGGTGAAATATGCCAAACAAAGGCAACCCGGGGCAAAATTGGGCGTGTTGGGATTTTCAATGGGCGCAGCGCTTGCCATTATGGCCGCGGCAAACGATGGGGATATACGGGCTGTCGTAGCGGATTCTGCCTACAATCGCCTTTATGACCTGGTGAGGGCGCGGGTGAGGTCAACGCCTATATCCGTTTTTACCCTGATGCCGCTTGTCAACCTCTGGAACCGGCTTATATTTAAATACAGTCTTCATGCGGTCGATCCAGCGGCCAAGGTGAGACGAATGGCCCCGCGCCCCCTATTGATCATTCACGGAGCGGCGGATTCCATCGTTCCCGTCTCGGCGGCGAAAGACATCTACAAAAATGCCGGCGATCCCAAAGAATTGTGGATCGTCGCCGGAGCGGATCACTGTGGGGCCTATTTTGCCGACCGAAAGACCTACATGGATCGGGTGGCTGCATTTTTTACCGAAAACTTTCAGGGCTGACACCCCTCGGGGACCTCCACATCCGCCTGTTGCTTTTTGGAGACCCGGCTGCCGGGCTTATCCACGATTTGGACCGTACTGGCCTGCGGGCCTTTATCCCCCGCCGTCTGGACCAGACGCACCCCCGTGCCGATCTCCAGCCGTTCGAAATCATTATGGATGACACTGTTTTTGTGGAAATAGACCTCCCGGCCGTTCAATGTTTTTATGAATCCATACCCCTCCTCCGGAAATATTCGGACCACGAGCCCGGTCTGTTCGGCATCTGTTTGAGAAGGGTTAGTCCTGGTATGGTTCTCCTGTTTGCCTTTTATCTTTTTGAGTTGGCGTTCCATGGATTGGAAAGCATCGGCAATTACCTTTCGAAGCCCCTCGTGCATCTCCCCCTGCCCGGATTCCCGGCGGGCGACGAGTTCTTTGCCGGGCGGCAGCCGCAGATCGATGCGCACCCGATATTGGTTGCCGCTTTGTTGATATCCCTGGGGGCGTTCAATTGAAACCCGGCAGCTGACGATGCTCTCATGCAGCCGGTCAAGTTTGGCGGCTTTTTCCCGGATTAAAGTTTCGATTGAATCGCTTTTGGAAACATTGCGGTAGGTAATTTCCAAGGGTTTTCTCATGGGTCCACCTCTCTGGCATGGGTTCGGTTCACATCTGTCCTCTGTTTATTAAGGATACTTTTATATAAAAATAATCTCAAATCCGCCGAAGGTCAATCTTATGGATTGATCCATATTTTTGGGTTATGTACGATATCGATTGATGATTACGCTTCCTGAGTATGAAATTATCCGGCAAACCCGGTCCGGACCCGGCTTCATCCGATTTTCAGGACGGCATATCGCCAGCTCTCAGCCGGTTGCGTTCCATTTTTTCCCGCTAGACCATGCAATGCTGGCTGAATCCGTTGGTATGGCAGAAGCTTATGAAGGCCTGAAGGGGCTCGGGTCCAACCATGTCAGCCCTGTCCACGCCGTGGAAAAAATTACCGAAGGGCCGCAAACCGGCATCCTTTTGGTTATCTCGCCCTCTGAGAACATTTCCCTGGTCGAATATCGCCGGCGGGCTGAATTGTCTCTGCCTGACTGTTTGGATATCGCCATACAGCTGGCAACAGCCGTCAATGATATGCATCAGGCCGGATTTATTCATAAAGGCCTCGTCCCATCCGGCATAGAAATCGATCCGGCGGAAAAAATTGTCCGCGTCAACGATTTTGCACCGCCGGTATTAATGGGACCGCCGTCTATCCTTTACTATGCGCAACACATGGGCGGCTTGGGCATTCCGGAACGCCATCTCCCCTACATTTCTCCCGAACAGACGGGACGTATGAATCGCCGGATCGGTTTCCAGACCGATTTTTATTCTTTGGGTATTATCCTCTACGAGCTCTTCACCGGCACCCCGCCATTGAGTCGTGACGGGCCCGAGAAGATCGTCCATGGGCATGTAGCCCATCGGCCGCCATCGCCCGCAGAGATTTCACCGGGGATTCCCGCGCCGATCTCGGATATTATCATGAAGCTGTTGGCTAAAGATCCGGAGCACCGTTATCAAAGCGCTTATGGGCTTCGGGCGGATCTGAAATTCTGTCAGGAGAGGATCGCCGATGCCGTTGCTATTGAAGAGGCCTTTTCTCCCGGGGATAGGGATGCGCCGGAAGCATTCGGCCTGTCTGATGAAATTTTCGGCAGGCATGCGGCCATTAATCGCCTGAAAAGAGAATTTCAGCGTGTTAAGCGCGAGGATGGCACCCTGGTGATGGTTTCCGGCGAACACGGCTTGGGTAAGACGCGTCTGCTGGAGGATTTTGAGGGATATGTTACTGATATGGGCGGCTATTTCCTAAAGGGCCGATGTGAGCCGCTTGACCAAAAAATTCCGTACAGTCCTTTCATACAGGCCTTTTCAGGTATGATACGCCATATTCTGACCAAAAGTACCGATGCGGTTGAAGCCTGGCGCAGACGGCTGATCGGGGCATTGGGGGTAAATATCCGGCTGATCGTCAATGTTGTTCCGGAACTCGCCTATATTGTCGGCAGACCGGACGATCTGCCTGTCCTGTCACCGGCACACGAACAGAACCGGTTCAATATCGCATTTGAAAATTTTTTGCGCGTCTTTGCGGCAAAAGACCATCCGCTGGTGATTTTTATCGATAATATGCAATGGGCCGATTCCGCTACATTAAATCAGATGGAGGCTTTTTTCACCGGGAGCGCCGCCCGGCACATTCTTTTGATCGGCGCCTACCGTCAGAACGAAATCAGTCCGACCCATCCCCTGCAACAAAGCATCGAGGCCCTAAGTCGCAAAAATGTCCGGTTGATCCCTATTGCCCTTGAGCCGCTCGCCGTTTCTGATATTGAGCAGCTAATTACGGCGTCTTTGCAAAGGACTACGCCCGATACGAAGGCGCTTTCCAATCTCGTTCATCAGAACACCGGTGGCAATCCTTATTTTGTCAGGGTATTGCTTGCCTTACTTCATGCCGAAGGCCTGCTGTTCTATGATTTTACCTGCGGCGCCTGGCAATGGGAAATCGGGAAAATAAAAGACCGGGCCATAGCCGCCAACATCGTCGATTTCATGGATGAAAAAATCAGCAGCCTGCCTGAAGCCACACAGGAGATCCTGAAGCTCGCGGCATGCATCGGGGACCCCTTCGATCTGGAGTGGCTTTCCAAAGCGGCCGCAAAGGATGTGGTCACTGTGGCATTTGACCTGTGGTATGCGGTCGAAGCGGGGCTCATCGCCGTACTCGGCGATACGGATCGGACGTTCAGGGAGCTGCTGATCCGGAATCTTCCCCCAAGAACCGCCGGGGAAACAGGCAGACAAGTGGACGGGAAAAATATCCATCTGGCATTTCAGGGGGACAAAGTCCGGCAAACGGCTTACGCCATGCTTTCCGATGCCAGGAAAAGCGCCCTGCATCTACAAATCGGCCGGCTTCTGCTGAAAAAAATCGATAATGAACAATTACAGAATCATATTTTTCAGATCGTCAACCACCTCAACCAGGGGGCGGGGGCGGTCGATGGGCGGGAGCGTATCCGTCTGGCGGAGCTTAACCTAATGGCCGGTCAGAAGGCCATTGATTCCCAAGCTTACACCCAGGCGCACGAATATTTCAAATCCGGCGAAAAATTACTGCCTGAGGACGCATGGCGGCAGACCTATTTATTACAATTTGCCCTGGCCAAAGGGCAAATGAGGTGTGAATATATCGTTCAGTCCTTTGCTCAGGCCGAAGAAAGATTCCGGGTGCTTACCGCGCGGGCGGCGTCCGAGGCGGATCGCGCCGAGGTTTATATGCTGAAAATGATCATGCTGGCAAGCCTGGCCAGGCATGAGGAGGCCCTGAAAATCGGTTTCGCCGGTCTGCGCCTGCTGGGAATACACCTGCCGGATGCGGCCGGGCGGTTTTCGGTTTTCAAAAGCATGGTTAAGACCCAGCGCAAACTGCACAAGTACGGCATGGATGATTTGCTGAATCTCCCCCAGATGGGCGACCGCCGGCTGCTGTTGGCCATTGACCTGTTGATCAACCTCTGTTTCTCCGCGTTTTTGTGCAGTCCATATGTCGCCATTGTCTCTTCTCTAAGGATCGTCGATCTATCCTTGAAGCACGGCAATTCGAAGGCTTCGCCGTTTGGCTACATGATATACGGCGCCTCTCTGTGCGCTGTATTCAAAAGCTTTGAGAAAGGCCGACGGTTTGGGGATATGGCGCTTACCGCCAATGAAAGTTTCGGCACCCCGGCATTGGTCCCCAAAATGTTGCTTTTTTACGCGAGCGGCATCAGCGTCTGGACCGAGCATATGAATAAAGGGCTCGAGGCGCACCGGCAGGGCGTCAAAACGGCGTTGGAGACAGGCGATACTAATTACGCCGTCTACCATATTCAGTCTGTGCTGATTTTTTTAATCGCCAGCGGCGCCCCCATTGACCGGGTGGCGGAGGAATGCGAAAAATACTTCTCGTTTATAAAAAAATCTAATGATATCGGTGCGTTAAACTATTTAATGTCCGTCAGGTATTATACCCGGGGGTTAAGCGGCGAGCCGTCGGATTCCGAAAGCGGGACGGATAATGGTTTTGACGAGGCTCGGCATGTGGCAAACATGGAAAAACACGGCATTCAAATTATCCTGCTGCGGCATTTTCTGATTAAACTTCGGCTTCTCTATATAATGGGGGATATCAAAGGCGCGCTTGGGGCGGCCGAGTCGGGCCTTGGGATGTTGTATTACCATCTGGGCACCATCATCGTTCCTGAATTCCATTTCTACTACGGCCTGAGCCTCGCCGCGGCCTATCCGCGCATGAAAGCCGCGGGGCGGCCACTTATCAAAAGAAAAATCAAAAGGTATCGAAACAGTTACAAGACCCTGGCCAGGCAATGCCCGGATAATTTCGAGCACAAGTACTTTCTGCTCTCGGCCGAGTACGAACGGATTGCCGGGCGTGATATGGCGGCCATCGGCTTTTACCATAAGGCGGCGCGTTCGGCACGGGAAAATGGGTTTATCCAGCATCATGCCCTTGCCAATGAGCTGGCATCCAAATTTTATCATGCCAGGGGCTTTGATGAAATCGCGCGGGTTTGCCTGACAATCGCCCGGGATACCTATCGCAAATGGGGGGCTCACGCCAAGGTCGCCGCATTGGAAAATGCTTTTCCCGAAATCCCGGCCGGAAAGCTTCCGGATAAAACCCTGCCGGCCTTTGACCCGCTGGATTTTTCGGCAATTATAAGCTCGCTTCAAACGATCTCCACGGATATCGTGCTGGCGGATCTGCTCAAAAACCTGATGCCTATCATGTTGGAAAATGCCGGCGCCACCAAAACGCAATTCTATACGATAAAAGGCGGACAATTGTATCTGGAAGCCGAGCATACGGTTAACGCATCGGAAGCATTGGTTTTTGAGTCCATACCGGCGACAAGCCAAACCGAGATTTTTTCGCCGGTGTTAAACTATGTCCGGCGAACGGGAGAATCCATGGTGCTCGACGATGCAGCCGGGCAAACCGATTTTGCCGTCCATCCGTACATGAAAAAATATCAACCCCGCTCTGTTTTGTGCCTGCCGGTGTTCAGACAAACCCAGCTTTTGGCGTTGTTTTATCTGGAGAATCGACTCGCCCCGGCGGTTTTCACGCCGGCGCGAGTCGAGGTCCTTCAGATTTTGGCCTCCCAGGCGGCCATCTCTCTGGAAAATGCCAGGCTTTTTGAAAATGTGATGCAAAAGGAGAAGGCGCTCAGGGAAGTCACCCGGCGTCGGGAGGATGAAGCCCTGAACTATCAGGAACAGCTGCGCTCGCTGTCGTCCCAATTGTCTCTGACTGAAGAGCGGGAGCGTCGCCGGATCGCAACCGAGCTTCATGACAGGATCGGCCATGCGCTGACCCATGCCTCCCTGAAACTCTCGCACCTTCGTAAGAAGAAGCCTTCCGGCGACGGAGCGGATAAAACCGTGGATGCGGTATATGATCTGATCGAACAGTCCATTCAGGATACTCAATCCTTGACTTTCGAATTGAGTCCACCCATATTATATGACTTGGGCTTGGAAGCGGCAGTTGACTGGCTGGCCGAACAGACCCAATCGCAGCATGGTATTACGGTTGAATGCGTTGACGATAGGACCCCCAAACCCATCGATGAAAGTCTTCGGGTGCTGCTTTTTCAGGCTGTGCGGGAGCTGCTTTTCAATATCGTTAAGCATGCCCGTGCTAAACAGGCGTTGATCTCCATATCCCGACAGGGAGACGACGTCTATATTGCCATCGAAGACGACGGGGTGGGATTTGATGCCGCTAAATCCGAATCCATCGGTGATAACAAGAAAGGCGGCTTCGGGTTGTTTTCCATAAAGGAGCGGCTGGCTCACCAGGGCGGCCGGCTGGAGATTGACGCCAAACCGGGCAGAGGGACGCGTTTTACAATGATTTCACCCATGAAGCCACCAAAATGAGGCCGCAATGGGGATGATAAGAATCATACTGGCCGATGATCATAAAATTACACGGGACGGCCTCAGGGCGCTTCTTGAGCGGCAATCCGATATGAGGGTCGTCGGAGAGGCGGCAAACGGCCGCGAAGCCATTCGTCTGGCGATTGATTTGGCGCCGGATGTGGTCGTCATGGATATCAGCATGCCGGAGTTAAACGGCGTCGAAGCCACACGGCAGATACGTGAAAGTTTGCCGGAAACCAAGGTGATCGCCCTGTCCATGTATGCGGACCGCCGGTATGTGATCGGCATGGTCAAAGCCGGGGTTTCCGGCTATCTATTGAAGAACTGTGCGTTTGACGAACTCGTCAACGCTATTGGCGCGGTGCTAAATAACGAGAGTTTCTTGAGCCCGCGGATCGCGGATACGGTCATGAAGGATTATACGCATATTTTAGAACATGGCGAGGCGTCCGCTATTTCTGTGCTCTCCGTCCGTGAAAGGGAGGTGCTGCAGCTCATCGCCGAGGGCCTGTCCACCAAAGAAATCGCCGAGCGGATTCATGTCAGCGTCAAAACAGTGGAGACGCATCGGCAGCAAACCATGAAGAAACTAGACGCCAAAAGTGTTGCCGAATTGACCAAAATTGCCCTTCGTGAAGGTCTGACCTCCCTTGAGTAAAGCATTTTGATCCAAAAGAGCCGGCTTCTCAAGGCTGAATAGGGCCAACTTCTGCCCGTCGGACTGGCATGCGGGGGCGTCGATAGAATTAATCCGGGCCGTCATCAATTCGTTGCAAGATGGGGTTATCTAAACTAAAATATATTTTCACCTAAATTGAGCGTTGATGTTACTTAGAAGTAACCCCCCCGGGCCGCGCCCGGGACCGAGCTTAAAAGTAACTTTTGCTGTATGCTTGAAGGCACTTGCTGTATGCTTGAAGGCACTGAGACGATTCATCCAATTTTGTCATTTCGAGCGGCAGCGAGAAATCTTTAACAAACAAGATCCCTCGTCGCTTTTGCGCCTCGGCATGACAGAGAGCTAAGCTTCTGGAATATTAATATATATTTTCAAGTTACTTAGACCTAAATTGAGCGATTTTCAAGTTTGCCGCAGATACAAGGAAAATGATGTCGAGCTATAGGCGCCTATGCGAGACATCATTTGACGCAGTAGATGCGGTGAAATTGGAAATCCCGGAGGGTTTCAAATTTTTTGATTTAAAAAATGATCCAATATCCTAAAAATAAAATAAAAATTAAATCTTCAAAAAATTGAAACGCTCAATTTAGGTTAGAAGAAGTCGACGTTCGTCATGCCGTTGATCCGGGACGGAATGACACAAAGTTGGTTTTGCAACTTTTTACGAAGCCATCAAGGCTTGAAGGCCCAGCGCCGGGAAATAATTTCGATGAGACGCGATCAGATCCATATACTGCAGGATATTTTCCAGACCATCACTGAATCAGAAAGCCCCGAGATGTCGCTTGAAAAAATCGGCCAGCTCCTGATTGACCGGTGCGGCGTCGATGTATGTTCCGTTTACGTTTTTAATGCGGCCGAGGAAAAGCTGGTTCTGCGAGCGACCGTGGGGTTGACCAAGGAATCCGTCGGTACGATTTCAATGGATGTGCACGAGGGGCTGACGGGTTTGGTTCTTGAAACCATGAAGTCCGTCTTCGTCGTAAACCCCGCCACCCATCCGCGGTTTAAATATTATGAGGCCAGCGGCGAGGATAGATATCAGACATTTTTAGGGGTCCCCCTGATTTATCACCAGCAGACGCTCGGTGTACTGGTTATTCAGACGATTGCCGCCGACACCATTACGGAGGCGGATATCCCGGTATTTGAAAACATTGCCTCTCAGATTTCCGCGATAGTGGCCTATACCGGCATCCTGAAGGGATTGCCCGGATGGGAGCCCAAATCCGGTGAGCCCGCCGATGATATGGCCGCGCCATCACAGAAAACCTATAAACGCAACTATTTGCGGGGAGAATCGGTCTCCTTCGGCGTGGCGGAAGGCTATGCGCATTATCTATCGGAAAATATCAATTTTAACCAAGTCCATTGCACGTTTTCCGAGAATACCGACGATGATATCAGACGGCTCGAGCGGGCTTTTGAAAATGCGGCCAGACAGATCAAGCACATTGCGGATCAGGCAAAGGCACTATCTACCGAAGAGTCGGGGATTATCGAAGCCCATCTGATGTTTTTAAGGGATAAGTCCTTAAAACAGAAAATCATATCAAAAATTGAAGACGGCAGCTGCGCCGAATATGCCCTGAAAGAGGTTATCTTCGAATACGGGGGCATGTTCCAGGCAATCGAGGATCCCTATTTAAGTGACCGGAGCGCGGATATACTCGATATCGGCCATCGCATATTGGAAAACCTGATCGGGGGGGCGAACGGGGAGCATCCGGCCTTCAGCCGGGAAACCATTGTTGTTGCCTCGGACCTGTCACCGGTGGACTTGCTGGCAATCAAGCAGCCGAATTTAAAAGGCATCATTCTGGTCAACGGCGGGCGTACGTCGCATACGGTTATCCTTGCCAAATCATTTGAAATTCCGATTGTCATCGGGGTGGACGGGGTTCTGGACGCCGTGCGGGAAAATGACTATGTCATCCTTGACGGGATATCCGGTTTCGTGTTTGCCAATCCGCCGGATGAAATCCGGAGAGAATATGAAAAACGGCGAAAGGAAAGGGAGGATGCCATTGAAGAGATGGCACCTTCTTTGAATCTGCCGGCAACGACGAAAGATGGCTTCACCGTTTCGGTTGGCGCCAATATCGGCCTGCTCTCGGATACGGAGTTGGTGGCAAAATACGGCGCGGATTTTATCGGACTCTATCGGACGGAATTTCCATTCATGCTGCGCAAATCCTTTCCTTCAGAAGAGGAACAGGTGGCGTTTTACCAAAAGGTTCTTGAAAAATCGGCCCCGCTGGCGGTTACTATCCGAACCTTTGATGCCGGTGGGGATAAAATATTTTCCTCCCTTGACAGACCGGTTGAGGACAATCCATTTTTGGGCTGGCGCTCCATCCGGATCAGTCTTGATATGGAGGATGTCTTTCGGACGCAGATAAGGGCGATTTTAAGGGCATCGGTTGTTGGTCCGGCCCATATACTGTTTCCCATGATCTCATGTGTTACCGAGGTTCATCGGATCAGGGCGATTATGGCAGAGGAAAAGGACAACCTGAGGAAAAAGAATGTCAGCTTTGATCCTGACATAAAGATGGGCATCATGGTGGAAGTCCCCGGTGCCGTCTCCATTTTGAAGCGAATGCTTACATATGTGGATTTCGTCAGTATCGGCACCAACGATTTGATTCAGTATCTCCTGGCGGTGGACCGCAACAACAAGCGGGTGGCCAGTCGCTATAATCTGCTTCACCCCTCGGTCGTTGCGACGATTGCGGATATCGTCGCCATATGCCGCCAAGCAGGCAAACCGCTCAACATATGCGGTGAAGCCGCGGCAAACCCGCAGGGGATTTTTCTATTTGTCGGCATGGGGGCCGACCATATCAGTATGACGCCTTCGGCCATTCCCATGGCGAAAAATTTTATTCGGTGCATCAGTCGGTCGTATGCCCAAAAATGCCTTCAGGAGGCAATGGACAAGGAGGACGCCGTCGCCATTGGCCAGTTGTTGGGAAGTTGCTGCGACGAATCCTCATTTGCCTGCGGAATCATGAATGCCGGCGAGTTCAGGAAAAACGATGCCATGCCCGAGTAGGCGGTTAAATGTATAACCATTTCTTCGGTTTCAAAGAACGTCCCTTTAAGCTGGTTCCGGATCCGGACTATCTTTTCTTAAGCCAGAGCCATGAAGAGGCCCTGGCCCATTTAAAGTATGCGGTCCTAAGCGGTGAAGGCTTTGTTGAAATTATCGGCGAGGTGGGTACTGGAAAAACCATGCTTTGCCGGGCATTTTTGGAAAATATGGGCTCTGATGTGGAGACCGCCTATATTTTTAACCCGAAAATGGATGCCCAACAGCTTTTAATGGCCATCAACGCCGAATTCGGAATCCCCTCCGGCCATGGCACCATCAAGGCCCTCATTGACGAGTTAAACGCTTTTTTGATGGAAAAAAAGGGTGAGGGGCGCAAGGCGATCCTTTTGATTGATGAAGCCCAGAATTTAAGCCGGTCGGTTCTGGAGCAGATTCGGCTGTTAACCAACCTTGAAACCACCAGGGACAAACTTTTGCAAATCATCCTTGTCGGCCAGCCTGAGCTGGGTGAACTCCTTGATTCCTATGAGTTGAGACAGCTTGGCCAGCGGATTACCCTCAGCTGCCGCCTTCGGCCGTTGACGATGAAAGAGACCGCCTCCTACATCAATCACCGACTGCATGTGGCGGCCTGCGCTCAGCCCAAGATCTTTACGAAGGCTGCGATTCGCAGGATACAGCGTTATTGCCGGGGGGTGCCCCGGTTGATCAATATCGCCTGCGACCGGTCCCTGCTTTCAGCCTACGGCTATAACCAGCGGCGCGTATCCGCAAGGATCGCAGAATCTGCAATCCGGGAGTTGTCAAGCCGGGGCGATATCCGACAGTCCGCTCTAACAGCCGGACGAAAACGCATCCTGGCCTTTTTTGCGGCAGCCCTGGTCTTTGTCGCCTTTTTATTCTATCATTCAGATATCAGGGCGTTTTTCGGCTATCTCAATCATCGTCAAGGCGCCGCCAAAAATGATCATGCCGGCAAGTCGGCCCCGAATACGCCGGGAAAAGAGAAACCGGCGCCAAACCGCTCCCCGGGCGAAGACCAACGGGAAAAAACGTCTGCCGGTGCCGCGCTCAGCCCTGAACCAAACCGTGCAAAGATCGAAAAGCCGGAAACAGGGGTTTCCGAAGAGGCCGTAAAGCCCAAAGAGACGTTGGCGCACGGGAGCTTAATAGACCTGCTCAAGGCCAGGGGGCACGAAAATTCCCGTTCGCGCGCCGTCAAAACCGTAATTTCCAGATGGCGTTCAGACCCATCGGTTGCAAAGGCGTTTGAATCCATTGAGAAGACGGATGTGTTTATCGAGCTCTCAACCCGATTGAACGGCCTTTATGCCCATCGGGTGGATGGGGACCTGGGCCTGATCAGAAAATTGAATCTTCCGGCTATTCTGGAAATGGATTCACCCGAGACCCACCGGCCGGTTTATTTGGCAGTGATCGGTGCCGGGGAAAAGACATTCACGCTTAACGCCGGGGCTGATGGGCAATCCATCACGGTTCCTTCTCGGAAGATCCTCGAACACTGGAAAGGCGTCGCCTATGTCTTGTGGGAAAATTTTTATAAGTACCGGGGCACCATACCGCTTAATTCCCCGGGCGATTCGGTTATAACGCTCAAGATGCATTTAAGGGAGGTCGGTTTTACGGATCTTGAGCTCAATGCCGCCTATGATGAGGATACGCGGTCGGCTGTTCGGGCAATCCAGGCCAGACATGGCATTCCGGTGGACGGTTATGTGGGGCCGCTGACCAAGATGGTACTCTATAATGAAAAGCCGTCCCTGAGCATACCGCATTTGGATCAGGCGCCGAGAGGGATGGATGATGGGGCGAGAGCATCCAGCCGAACATTTCCAACGGATCGTAGCGCTGCCGATGTCAATGCGGATATGGAGGCTTTGCCCTATGAATATGGGACGAAGGCTAAACCAGACAAAGGCGATGAGGGGGCCGGGCGGTAAGATTTGAGTGCGATCCTCAGAGCTCTGAAGAAACTGGAAAAAGATGCATCCGTGGATGCGGATATGCCGTCTTTGCCGGGCAAATCAAGGATCGGCCGCATGCCGGATCGATCGGTGCGCCTGAGCTATGGACTGGTATTTACGGCGTTTATTCTGGCGGCAGGATTCGCCGTATTCATCAAGATGCATCCGTCTGTTTTCGTATCCGGCTCTACCGAGAGGACGTCGCTTCCGGCAAACGAACGTATCGCTGCGGTCAATGGGGCCGAGCAGCCTTCGCCGGAGGCAAATACCCCTAAAACGGACTTCGGAAAAGCATCTAACGGCAGTGCCCCCTCTGCGTCTGCCGAAGCACACGACGACTCCGCCGCCCCTGGGGTCGAGAAGCCCGAAACTGACGGAGCCAAGGATCCGGGAAAAACTGAGCCGCTGATGGCAGCGCCTGGGCCGAATGAAAAAAAGGAGGCGCCGGAAGAGAACGTTAAGGCCGACATATCCGGGGCGAAACAGGCATCTTCGGGTGCCTCCGTGCCGCTGTTTTCTGAGGATATCGGCCTAAAAATTCAGGCTATCTCGTGGAATGAAAGTCCTTCCCAGCGAATTGTGATTATAAACAGCCGGTTATGTCATGAAGGCGATCGCATTAGCGGCTATCGGGTCCTAGAGATCAATCCGGATGATATCGTGGTGTCAAACGGGGTCAAAACCGGAAAACTGCTTTTCAAAATCCATTAGCGCCTTGCCCCTGCAGCTGTCTGCTGCCCGAACTATTTTCCGCCTGACCCCACCAGCGGCAGCTCTTTGTCAAGCTGAAAATAGACCAGGAACCGCTCTTCTTCAGTGGGCGGGTGGTCTTGCGGGTAGCTCCGCCGCTTAAGGGATTCAATGCGCTCTTTGTCTTTGTCTTCCCTGACTTTGGTCAAATACAGCCGTTTTCCCTTATACCCGGCGCCCTTTTCGATGAACATATAGGCCGCTTTGGGGTTGGACTGCAGGTTCTTATGGGACAGGCGGTCGCGCATAATCAATGCGATGGTGCCGTCCTCCATTACGTGGGGCCGTGCATAAATGGCGCAGTCAACGTTGCCGTCGCTGTCTGCTGTTGAAATGATACCGGTTCCGCTGGTGTTCTCAAAATACGACTTAAGATCCATAATATGTCTCCTTATTTGATGGCGTTCATATGCGTCTGGTTAAAAACAATAATAGGCATGATTCTCTCGCCTATCAAAAAGGATTTGCCGCTAATGCTCGAAATGATCGTATGGACGGATGTCAACCGGTTTTTTGGGCGGCTTTCTGCAAAAATACCGCGGCGGCATAAATCGTTTTTTATGAGATTGTAAAGGTTAAGGAAAAAAATCGGCGGGATGTAACGTGGGGTGGGGGAAGCAATGAAACGGAAAAATTAATTTGCTTGACTCCGATGATGCTTTGGGGGTAAGCAATAAGTCTTGCCTGTGGCGCTGGAATTATTTTCCCTCTCTTTTGGGAAAAAAAGCCCTGATCCAGCGCCACAGGCATTTTTTTAGATTTTTTGGGGGGCAAAAGGCCCTATTTTAGTTGCCGAAAAATCCTTTGACTTTATCCTTGATGGATTCGAGCCCTTTCTTTCCTTTTTCCATGGCCTTGTCAAGACTTCCTTCGGCATCTATCTGTAATTTTGCGAATTCCGGGCCGAGTTCTTTCAACTGTTCATTCAGGGCGTCCCTGACCTGTGAGGATTGAATCTGGGCGTATATCTTGTCGAATATGGCCTGAAAGGCCTCGGCCGGGGGCGCGCCGTCTTTGCCCCCGATATCGGTGAGATGCAGATCCGGCAGGGAAGCGCTAACCTTTTGGTCTTTAAGCATGGTTGTGGCAAGGTCCACCGTGCCATCTTTCAGGATAAATTCCTTGATCAGGATGTTTTTCTTCGGTTTTTCGCCCTCGGCCGGCGCCGGCTGTTTCTTCTCGGGCGGGGCCTCCTTTGCCCCGGTGCTCTGCTTGATATTGTCGAGCAATGCTCTGAAGTTGTCTGTCTTCCCCTTGATCTCATAATTGATGTGCGGGGACATCACTTCAATTTTGTCTATGATGATCGTATCTTTGAGGATGGATTTTTCATCGATATTGACGTGCACTTTTTTCACTGTCATGGCCTGCGGGGAATTGAATCCCTCCGGGTTTCCGAGGAGAAAATCGGCCAGCGTAGCCTCTCCGGCGAACAGGGATACATCCACATCGCTCAATTTGACATCGGTTTGGGTGATTTCCGGGCCATATTTATTGACCGCTGTCTTAACCATCGGCCCCAGGTTGGATACGGTGACGGCGATAATAATGATTAAGACGACAATAAGCACACCGACGGCGATTAAGAATTTTTTCATTGGTTTAGCCTCCAATCAATGTCCATACAAAATAAAACCGAAAAATTTTACATATTAAAGGATATTTACATCTTTTTTCGGTTGAGGCAAAGAAGAATTTTTCCTTCGAATCGTTTCAAATGACGGAAGAATTTGATATGTAGGGATCATTTTGACGATTGTAGCCTGTGGGGCGTGACCATTTTTTTACTTATACTGATTCTCATACCATTGTCCGTGTTTATCGGGTTTGCCGCAAGTGCCATCGGGTTTACGGCATGGCCGTTGATTGTCCCGGTGTTGTTCGTTTTTTTTGGTTTTGATTTGTATCTGACGCTGTTTATCAGCCTGCTCGTCGATTGCGGTAACGCCCTGGTAATGGTGCTGAAATCCTATCCGCAGGGGCTGGTGGATGTCAAATTCGGGCTCATGATGGCCGCGTATGTACTTATTTGGATTGCGATAGGCATCGGCCTTGGGGCTGCCTTTATCCCCCAGCACCAAGAGATGTTTCGCGGGGCGGCCGGATTTTTGATCATCATTTTCGGCGTGTTATTTATTTTCAGGGGGTATCGCCTGAAGCGGCGGATAAGCGCCGGAACCCATGATCCGGGCGCCGTTCTACATTTTCCAAAGACCCACAGGCAGGGGCTGGGAATATGCCGTTCGCGGCTGATCTATCCGGCCGCCGCGGCCATGGGGCTACAGACCGGGCTAATCGGCATAGGCGGGGGAATGGGGCACGCGGTGATTTTAATGGTCTGCCTGTCCTATCCCACAATGATGGCTACGGGCACGGCCATGCTGATTACCTTTTGCGCCACATTGTGCGCGGCCGCAGGCATATTTTTGCAGATCCCGGGCGGGACCTTTGACAACACCTTTTTGTTTCTGTTGATTCCATTGATGGCGGCCATGTCCATGTTGGGCACCCGGCTCGGGGCAAGAATCGCCCATTCGCTGACCGATGACAAGGTGAACTATTTTATCGGCGCAATCGTTGTCGCCGCCGGCGTATTGGCCGTGTGGCAGAAGTTTCTGCTTCAGCATGTCTAGCAAACTGGGGTCGGTGACGGCATTACCGATATCCGGATGGCCGGACACGCAACGTTTGCGTTCGCCCGCGATGCCCTGTCGCTAAACCTTAAACCTTTTCCCTTCTATCTTGAAGTTGCTTAGAAGTATTCCCCCCGGGCGAGGCCCGGGACCGAGTTTAAAAGTAACTTTTGTTACGAGGTAAAGGCACTAAGGCATTGAGGCACCAAGGCATTGAGGCACTAAGGCACTGAGACGATTCATCCAATTTTGTCATTTCGAGCGGCAGCGAGAAATCTTTAACAAACAAGATTCCTCGTCACTTTCGCGCCTCGGAATGACAGAGAGCTAAGCTTTTGGAATAATAATATATATTTTCAAGTTACTTAGAAGCCATGTTATGAGCCAAAACATGTACCCGAGCGTATCCATCGGTTATTTTATTTCGCCGCACGGATTCGGCCACGCCGCCCGCGCCGCCGCAGTAATAAATGCCATATACGAGAAATGGCCCTTTATCCATGCGGATCTGTTTACAACGATTCCCGAATGGTTTTTTAAAGACACCCTGTGCGCGGAATTTTCCTACCATCAATTCGCTTCAGATATCGGTATGGTCCAGCGCTCCCCGCTTGAGGTCGATCTTGAAGCGACAATTGCCCGTTTGGAAGAGACCTTTCCCATGGCTGAGAAGGATCTGGAAGCGCTCGCCGCTAGACTCCAGGGCCTTGGATGTCGCCTGGTGATCAGTGATATTTCCCCGTGGGGGATCGCTGCAGCCCAAAAAGCCGAACTGCCTTCAATGCTGATTGAGAACTTCACCTGGGATTGGATCTATGAGGCCTACCTGCCGCAGGATCGCCGGTTGGCATTCCATATGGAATATTTAAACGACATCTTCAGCGCTGCGGGGCACCGGATTCAGGCCGTCCCCTGTTGTTCACCCGATCCGTGCGCCTGCCTCGAAACCGCGCCGATCGGAAGAAGGCCGTCGGCCGCCAGGGACGAGATTCGCGCCCGGCTTGCTCTGGGCGATAACGAAAGCATGGTGTTAATTACAATGGGCGGCATACCCGATACGCATCGCTTCATTGCCGAGCTCGCCGCATACGGTCGAGATGTGCACTTCGTAGCACCCGGAAGCTATCCGGAACTGGCAGCGGAAGGTGAACGGCGGGGTAATGTCACCTTGCTTCCGCACCGATCCGTTTATTATCATCCGGACCTGGTCAATGCCGCGGATGCGGTGGTAGGCAAGGCCGGGTACAGTACGCTGGCCGAGGTCTATTACGCCGGTGTGCCTTATGGGTATGTGATGCGGAAAAATTTCCGTGAGTCGGATATTCTGGAGAGCTTTATAGAAAAGGAGATGAGCGGGGTGCCCATCCCCCCGGCGGCGTTTGAAAGCGGCGCATGGCTGGAGAAGCTGCCGGAATTGTTGACCCTTGGCAAAAGAGTGCCCGAAAGCCTCAACGGGGCGGAGCAGGCGGCCGACTATATTCGTCGGCTCCTCGCCGGCCGATATGAACTCCTCGAGGTGGTCGATGTCGACGGGCGGGTCCGCGGCGCGGCCCCGAGACGGGAGGTCCATGGCAACCGCGAATGGCTTCACCGGGTGGTGCATGTCCTGGTTTTTGACCGCCATAACCGGCTGCTGCTTCAGAAAAGAAGTATGCAAAAGACGGTGGCGCCGGGCAAATGGGATACGTCGGTGGGCGGGCATGTGGACTGCGGCGAGTCCATCGAATCCGCCATGTTCCGGGAAATGGCTGAGGAGCTGGGCATCAGGCAGGTCAAACCGGAGTTTGCCTATCAATATATCCATTCCAACGTGTTTGAGTCCGAGCTGGTCTTTACCTACCTGTGCCGCTTTGACGAAGAGCCGCGGTTCAACCGGGATGAAATCGATGCCGTCGCATTCTGGGAGGCCTCGGAAATCGATGCCGCTTTGGGCAGCGGCCGGTTAAGTGACAACTTTGAGCACGAGTTCTCTCTTTATCGGAAATGGGCGGCCGGCGGACATTGACAGGATGTATCGGTTTTCTAACTCAAAATCGAGTTCTAAGGAACTTCAGGTGTTAGGTTTTGGGTATTGGGTATAAGGTTAAAAAAATCAAAAGCTTAGTGCCTTAGTGCATCAGTGCCTTTAACCTATTTCAAACAAATTCCAAAAATCAAATCCCAATTTTTAAAACACCGCCCCCTTTTGTCGAATGTCCCGTTGTTTTGAATTTTGGTCATTGGAATTTGGGTATTGTTTGTTTTTTGAGATTTGAAATTTTATGATAAGAACAGAAAGTCACAATCCATAAACCGGAAAAAGGGGCGCCATGCAGCTTACAGATCGTATACACGGGTTCATCTGGGACTCGATGACCAGCAACAACTGTAATACCTATCTGCTCGACGGATCGACCAAGGTTTTAATCGATCCGGGGCATATCGCGCATTTTGACCATGTCAGAGACGGCCTTTCGAACCTGGGCCTCGGGTTAAACGATATCGGGCTTTTAATCTGCACGCATGCGCATCCGGATCATATCGAGGCCGTTCAACTATTCAGGGAGGGTCCGACCCAAATCGCCATGCACCCGATAGGCTGGCAGATGATTGAAAATTTTGGCCGGATGCTCGATCCCAACATGAATATCGGGGCGTTCCGGCCGGATATTTTCCTGGAGGAGGCGCCGTTTACTATCGGTGACATCGCTCTTGAGGCGATACACACGCCGGGGCATTCACCGGGGTCGGTCTCCCTTTTCTTCTCGGCGCAAAAGGCCTTGTTTGTGGGTGATCTCGTTTTCAAGGAGGGCATCGGCCGTACCGATATACCGGGGGGCGATGGGAATCAGCTGAAACAAAGCATCAGACGGGTCGCCCGGATCGAATCGGAGCTTCTGCTGCCGGGCCATGGGGATGTGATCGTCGGCAGGGAGGCAATTAAGAAGAATTTCAAAGAGGTGGAAGACTTCTGGTTCGCCTATGTTTAATCTTTTTTTGCCAGGTCAAACCCCACGTCAAAAGCGGTTTCGTTCAACTCCAGGTAGGCCTTCGGCACGCGGTCTTTGACGACTTCTTTGACAGCCTCCGGCGAGACGACCTCTGTTAACCGGACCACCGCTCCGAGCATGCAGATGTTTAATACTACCGATTGGCCGATTTGTTCGGTGACCGCCCGGGTAAGCGGCAGCTCGAAGCGACGGGCGTCCACCGTTTTTTCAATACGGACCCACCGGCTGTCGGTTATCAATAAACCGCCGGGCCGAAGCGAGGGAACGTATTTTGAATAGGCCATCTGGGTCAAGCACACCAATACATTGGGCTGGATAATTTTGGGAAAATAGATCGGGGCATCCGATATGATGATATCGCTCCGCGTGGCCCCTCCGCGAGCCTCTGCACCGTAGGACTGGCTCTGTACGGCGTTTAATCCTTCATGCAGAACAGCGGTTTCCGCTATAATTATGCCGGCGGTGATTACGCCCTGGCCGCCGGAGCCCGAAAATACAAGCCTGGTTTTTGCCATGGTCAGCTTTCCCCGGTTGCCGAACGGATCATTTCTTCATACGCTTCCGTATATTCCGGCCGTTTTTTTTCGACAAACACGCCCCGCCGGATTTTTTCCGGCGAGGTTTGAGCCGCCTCCGAGTCTAACGGGACGGTTTGTTTCCTATAGGTTTCGAGCATTTCCACGGCGCTGCCGGCTTGATTGCGTCGGCCGAAGTTGGTCGGGCACTGCGACATGACCTCCACCACCGAAAAGCCCCTGTGCGCGATCGCTTTTTCAATAATGCCGGCGAGCTCGATGACATGATAGGTGGTCGAACGGGCGACAAAAGAGGCGCCGGCCGAAGTGGAGAGTTCCACCAAATCAAAACTATGGTCCACGCTGCCATAGGGGGCGGTGGTACCGAAGCATCCGTAACCGGTAAGCGGGGAGAATTGGCCGCCGGTCATGCCGTAAATCCGGTTGTTCATAATAATTGCGGTAAGATCAATGTTTCGCCTGGCCGCATGCAGAAAATGGTTGCCGCCGATGGCAAGGGCGTCGCCGTCGCCCATGGGGACCAGAACGGACAGCTCCGGACGGCTCATTTTGATGCCGGTGGCAAATGCCAGGGCACGGCCGTGAATGGTGTGCATGGTGTGGAAGTCCACATATCCGGAAATCCGTGCAGAGCAGCCGATCCCGGAGACCATGACGATTTCGCTTTTGTCGAGCCCGAGCTTTTCCACCGCACGGAGCAGGGCGTTTAAAACAGTGCCGTGGCCGCAGCCGGGACACCACATGTGCGGAAAGAATCGTTCCCGCAGGTAATCCCGCACCGACATGGATCAGACCCCCTTTCCCTGGATCACATGGATAATATTCTGGATATCGGTCGGGGTGATCAGTTCGCCGTCTATCCGGTTGGCCAGAAAAGCCTTTTCCGGTTGCCGGACCGCCAGTTTAACCTGTTGAAGCACCTGACCCATATTCATCTCAACGACTACGATCGATAGGGCATGGCGGCATTTTTCACGGACCAGCTCATGGGGGAACGGCCAAAGGGTCTGCAGCTCAAGGAGCCCCAGTTTTTCGCCCCGTTTCCGCCGGTTTTCCACCAGGTGAAGGGCGGAGCGGGCCGCTGCGCCATAGGAGACGAGCAAGGTGGGGGCGTCATCGATATAGTATTCCTTCCAGCGGGCCATCTGATCGGCATTATGGTCGATTTTGTCCACCAGGTGGCGGATTAAGCCATAGACAATTTTGGGGTTTTCCGTGGGAAAGCCCCACATATCGTGGAACAGACCGGTTACATTGTAGCGGTGGGCGCCGCCGAAATCCGACATGGGCAGCCGCCCGTCCTCCCGGGGCAGGTAGGGATGGTAGTCCACTCCCTGGGAAACAGTCGTTTTAAGCCGTCCGACGGTTGCTATCCCATCGGCCGCCGGGACCTCCAGCCGCTCCCGCAAATGCCCCGTCGTTTCATCAAGCAGAAGGATGACCGGGGTTCTATAGGTTTCTGCGAAGTTGAACGCATCGACGGTGAGGGTAAATATATCCTGGGCCGTAGAAGCGGTCAGCGCCACAATGGCGTGCTCGCCATGAGTACCATATCTGGCCTGATTGACATCCCCCTGGCTCACATGGGTGGGAAGCCCCGTAGACGGGCCGCCGCGCTGGACATTGGCGATAACGCAAGGAATTTCTGTCATGACGGCATACCCCAACGCTTCCTGCATCAACGAAAAGCCGGGTCCGCTGGTGGCGGTCATGACCTTGCGGCCCGTCAGGGATGCACCGATAATGGCGCAGATGGAGGCAATTTCATCCTCCATTTGAAGAAATTTGCCGCCGTTTTGAGGCAAGCGCTTGGCCATGTATTCAGCGATTTCCGAAGAGGGGGTAATGGGATAGCCGGCGAAAAACTCCAGGCCGGCATAAAGCGCAGCCTTGGCGCAGGCCACATTACCTTGGACGAATTCGATTTGACGGCTCATAAAATCGGGCTAATCCTCACAAACGACTTCGATGGCCAGATCCGGGCATCGGAATTGGCAAAGCCGGCAGCAGATGCAGTCCTCCGGCCTCGCCGCCATGACTTTTTTTTCATTATCCAGGTCGAGCACGTTTTTTGGGCAAAAATGCACGCATATGCCGCAGCCCTTGCACCAATCCCGCTCTATACGATGCTCTTTAACTTTTGGCTTGTTTTTTGGCATCTTGATTCCGCAAAATTGACTGAAATCCGCCGGCTCACTCTTTGCTGATAGGCTCATCTGTCGGCAACACAAGGCTGAATCTCGAGCCCTCGCCTTCTTTGCTTTCAAATTCGATGCGGCCCTCGTGAGCCTCCATGATTCTTTTTGTGATCGCAAGCCCCAGGCCGGTGCTGGTTTCTCCGCCGGTTGGGCGAATGCTTAATCGATGGAATTCGCTGAAAAGCATGTTCTGCTCTTCCCTTGGAATTCCCGGGCCCTCGTCGCGAACACTGAATATGGCGTGGCTGTTCGTCTTGTAGAGGTCAATATAGATGCTGGTGCCGGTAGGCGAAAATTTTACCGCATTGCTGATCAGGTTATCCAGGGCCTGGCTGATGCGGTGGGGATCAAACGAGATGTGTTCAATCTCATTTAGATTCGAATGGATATGAATATGTTTTTGGTTGGCCTGAACCTCGTACAGACGAATCCGTTCAAGTACCAGATCCTTTAACGAGCCGGGCTTATGGACGATTTCCAGTCGGCCGGCTTCAATCCGGGAGATATCGAGCAAATCATTGATCATGGCGATCATGTTGCGGCTCGTTGAGTTGATGATTGTTAAAAACTCCGTTTGCTCTTCGTTTAGATTCGATGGGTCTTTGAGCAATAGCTCACTAAAACCGCGGATGGAGATAACCGGGTTTCTGAGGTCATGGGCCACGATGCCGATAAACTTGTTTTTGATCTCATTGATTTCCGCCAGCTCATCCTGATTCTTGCGAAGGTTTTTTTCGAGGTTGATAATTCGCTGGCCGACTTTTAGCCGGGCGTTTAATTCCAGAAGATTGACGGGCTTTTCCAGGTATTCATCGACGCCTGCCTCAAAGCTTTCAAGCAAATCCTCCTGTTCGATACCCGTCGTTAGGAGAATAATAAAAACATAGGTCTGATTTTCTCCCTCACGCAGCCGCCGACAGACTTCAACCCCGTTTAGAATCGGCAGCTCCCAGTCAAGGAGGGCGATCTGGATGTCATGGCGGATAATCGTGTTGATGGCCTCTTTGCCCTCAGAGACCTCGATCACATGATGGCCCTTTTTTTGAAGAAAGCTGTTTAGCTTTTCGCAGACGGATGCATCCGCGTCAGCAACGAGAATATTCATTTAAGAGCGCCCCGCAAACAAATGCCGGCGACTTTCCAGAAAGTGATGTATGCCGCCTTTCGTTCCTAAACATCCCATCTATGCCCTGGCTCCCGGATTTTTCAGCCCCGACTATTGGATACATCGGCCCTGGATTCGCTCTATCTCTTTTAAGGAGGTCAGCCCCCGCAGGACTTTTTTGATACCGTCGTAGGCCATGCTTTCATAGTTGTATTCCCTGGCCTTTTGATGCATATCGGATCTGGGTGCATCGGCTTCGGCCAGACTTCTAACGGCGGATGTTACGGGCAGGTATTCATAAATGCCGATGCTGCCGATAAATCCCGTATGCCCGCAATAGGCGCAGCCGGTTTCCCGCCATACCGGTATCTGTTTTTTGCCGTGGGTGATAAAAATCTGTTGCGCGGTTTCTTCGGGCAGAAGGTATTTCTCCTTGCAATGTTCACAAAGTCTTGCTGCCGATTGCTGTGCGACGATTGCCGTCACCATGCCACCGATACCCAGGCGAATCGCATGAGAGAGCGCCTGGAACGTGTCCTCTGACTTGATGCCGGCAATGATAAAGAGCTCCGATGGCCCCATGCCGGCCAACAGGTCCGTCAACTCAGCGTTTTCAATATCTTGAATGTATATCATTTTCGGGTGCTGTTTTAAACAGGACTCCAGCAAAGCCCTGCGCGTCAGCCCGGCTTGCGGATTGACCTGGTATTGTTCGACGCCTCTCAGCAGATATTTGATTTCATCTTCAATTGTCAGGTACATGCCTTTTCCAGAGGCGGACTTAGACAGCATGGCATAGGCAATGGCCGTTTGCTCCGCAGGATTCGGCCCGGCCAACAAAAAAATCCCTTTTGCCGTATCCAGCTGATGGGCGATAAACTCCTGGAGCCTTTTCGACATGTAAAGGGTCTCAAACTGCGGCAAACGCGACAGGGACCGGCGATCCATGAGTTTTAAAAAAATTTTTTCTTCGGTCTCCGTCGGTAGGCTCAGAAATCTGATATCGTATTTTTTGCCGGGTGTCGGAAAAAGGATGCGGCTGTAGCGGGCGGTTTCCGCTGGGGCTTCGTCAAGTTTGGCCAGTTTTTTCAAATTGACGGCCAATGCTTTGTATACCAGGAAGTCGAGCAGGAATTTTTCTTTAATGTTTTGATGATCGATAAAATAGACTTTCGCATCCTCAGCCGAGGGCTCAATCAGGATTTCACTGGTATTTTCCGTGATGCCGACCAGAATGATGGCCACATGAAGCTGGTTGACGGCTTCTTCGCCCGCTATCTGTTTAAGGCCCGTGTGGGTAATCCGCTCTTCCGAGGTTAGGGCCTGGCTGGCTGAAATTTTTTTCAAAAAATCCTGCAGGGCGGTATGGGTCCGGTATTCCTGTTCGATGGCCCATTCAATGTCCTCGGGCAGGGCGAACACAAGATTGACACGCCCCCCGATGCGGACCTCGATCTCCTTTAAAACTTTTTTATTCTGAGGGGTGGCCGTAGCTACCGTAATGGTATCGCCCATTTGATAAACGGGGATGGCATAGTATTCCCGTGCGAATGCTTCGGGGAGCCGCCGGACGACATCGGTTTGAAAAAGGGTCTTTTCAAGGTCCACATGGGCGATCCCGATGGTGTTGCACCATATCTGGCAGAGTTCCTGTTTAGACCCGTAGCCGGTTTGGATGAGCGCCATTAGGATATCGAGGGCGTTGTCGTGGAACTCCCTCAACAGGTCATCGATGAATTCCTCCGGAAGAAGCCGTTTTGCTTTAAGATGGTTTATAAATTCGGGGTTTTTTATTTTGGGGCGTTGCGATACCTCTGCGGAAGATGCCATCGGCTCCTCAGTCATGTCTTCTCTTCTTCCTCTTCAGGTTGTCAATCATGAGTTCCGTAATGGCCTCCTGGGGGATATCCTTGTGCTGATTCTCGTCCGGGTGTTGATGGTTTTTGTCCTCCTCGATTGCTTTCAAGATCTTTTTCAAATCGTATTTTTCCATCGGCCGAATCATAGCCACGCTCCCTATTGAATGGCTTCGCGGTAGGCCCGCCATGTTTTTCTGATCACGTCTTTTATTTCATCAATGGATAGGTCCTTGCGGATAAAGCCGGCGGCGCCCAGCTGGATGCAGTCTTCAATGGTTTCCTTGTCCGCCAGGGACGTAATCATCATGATAAACGCATTGGGGCGTTTCTGCCGGATTTCAGCCAGCGCTTTTTTTCCGGACTTGACGGGCATGTTGATATCAAGCAGCAGCATATGGGGATTTAAGCTGAAATATTGGGCTACGGCATCTTTCCCGTTTTTTGCCTCGCCGACGACCTCGCAGTTCATGGATTCCATAATAGCCTTCAGAAACCTGCGAACATGATCCTCATCTTCAACAATCAAGACTTTTGGCTTTTTCTTGGGATTCATTCTAAAAAGACTCTAATCGTTGTTCGGACGCCTGCCAAAGGAAAAGATATGAAAATAATTATAAAAAATTTATATCAGGGTAAAGGGAAAAATGCAAGGGCAACCCCAAAAAAAGCCGCCCGGTCAATGTCCTCCTGCCAGGCGGCCTTTTTTGAATGGATCTGTCGCATTTTCAAGGGTTAGGCCGCAATGCCTTTTGCCATAAGCTCCCCCACCATTTTGCTGAACCGGGTGGGATTGTCGATTTTGCCGCCTTCGCTGACGACAGCCAGGTCAAGCAGAAGACGACTGTAATCTTTTAGCGTCTCATCGTCCTGGTTGTCCTCATACAGCGACTGAATTTTTTCGAGCAGGGGATGGTTTAAATTCAGCTCCAGGATTCGTTTGGTCTTGGGGATCTCTTGCCCGGAGGCCTTCATCAGTTTTTCCATGTAGGCGCTCATATCATAGGTGTCTCCGGACAGGCAGGCCACGGATTCCTTCAGGTGGGAGGAGGGCTTGACATCCTTGACCTCGTCCTCAAGATGGGACTTGATTTTTTCAAACAGCGGCTCATACGCGCTCTTTTTCTCATCATCGACCTGATCGAGGCCCAAATCCCCCTTTTCTGCACTCTTGAGCTTTTTACCGTCATACTCCGGCATGGCCTGAATCACAAACTCATCCACGGGCTCGGACATCAGGAGCACTTCGTAGTCTTTCTCTTTTAAGGCCTCCAGATGCGGGCTGTTCAACAGGGTGGTCAGATTATCGCCGGTCAGATAGTAGATAAACTCCTGGTCGGGTTTCATGTTGGCCGTATACGCTTTCAGGGAGACCCACTTTTCTGTTGACTTTGAGGTTTTAAACCGGGCCAGTTCAATGATTTTATCCCTGTTCTCAAAGTCGGTGTGGATCCCTTCTTTAATCACGGCGCCGAACTCATTGTAGAATTTTTCATATTCTTCGGGGTCCATGTTTGCCAGTTTATCCAGGATCTTTTTGGTCAGGTTCTTGCGGATGTTGCGGACGAGGGCGTCCTGTTGGAGAATCTCCCGGCTGATGTTCAGGTTGAGATCCGGGGCGTCCACCACCCCTTTGATAAATCTCAGATACTCCGGAAGTATTTCCTTGCAGTCATCCATGATAAATACCCGGCGGCAATAAAGCTGGATGCCGTGCCGGCGTTCCGGGGAGAAAAGGTCAAACGGCGCCTGCGAGGGGATATAAAGCAGTGCGCTGTATTCGGTGACGCCCTCCATTTTCAGGTGCAGGTGCGTCAGGGGCGGGTTCCAGTCGTGGCTTATGTGGTTGTAGAAATCCTTGTACTCCTCTTCGGAGATATCATTTTTATCCCTTGCCCATATGGCCTTCATGGAGTTTAGGGTCTCCTCCCGGATTTCCGTTTTTTTCTCGCCTTCGACAGGATTTCCGTCTTTATCCAGCACTTGCTGATCGGCGGATTCGGTCTCGGACGCCGACACCTCCCGCTCTACATCCATCACAATGGGGTAGCGCACGAAATCCGAATGTCTTTTAACAATCTGGCGAATGCTCCACTCTTCGGTAAAATCCGGGTCATCTTCGTCAAGCGTCTTGAGTCTCAATATGACGTCGGTCCCACGGTTTTCTTTGTCCACGGTTTCAATGGTAAATGCGCCGTCTCCGGAGGACTCCCATTTCACTGCCGTCTCCGAATCTACGGACCGGCTGATGACGGTGACGGTATCGGCTACGATAAAGGAGCTGTAAAAGCCGACGCCGAACTGGCCGATCAGTTCGGGGGCAATCGTCTCCTGATTTTTCGATTTTTCGAGCGCCTCCAGAAAGGCCGACGTCCCGCTTCGGGCAATGGTACCCAGGTTTTCGACGATCTCGTCATAGGTCATGCCGATGCCGTTATCCGTAACGGTGAGGGTTTTGTTCGTCTTGTCCGGGATGATCTTGATCTTAAGTTCCGTATCGCTGCCGAGGATTTCGGGTTCGGTCTGAGACCTGAAGCTCACCCTGTCAAGGGCGTCCGAAGCATTGGATATTAATTCCCGCAGGAAAATCTCCTTGTTGGAGTACAGGGAGTTGATAACCAGATTCATGAACTGTTTGACTTCGGTTTTAAACTCATAAGTCTCTTTATTTTGTGTCATATAAAGCTCCTTTTTTCCTATATTATTAGACAGTTTTGTAAAAAGCACATGGCAAGGGCGGGAAAACCATAATTTGTTAATAAATTGGGATTGAATTGCAATTTGTCAACCCCCTAAATTCGTTTTTAAATCATCTTCTCCCCAATCAAAGGGGCCGCCATGGTGTGGATAAACCGTCTGTTAATTTGTTTCGATCAATGCTACAAAACTTTCAATGATTCAACTATTTGCCAATTTGTCTGCCGAGCAGACGGATATCTGCAGTCTGGTATTGTCTTCCGCGGGTATTGTCCATCGGGTCCGCAAGGACCCGGACGGTTGGGCCGTTTGGGTGGAAGCGCACGACTATGACGCCGCCTATCAGGCCATGATGAATTATTTCAACGAAAACAGTCGGGACGAATGGACAGATACCACGGAGGCGCCCCGGCCGCAATACGACAGCCGTTTTATCGAGGCGCTGTTTGCCGCTGTTTTTTTGATGGTCTGGCATTTGGCCTTTGATATTGCCGGGGCGCATGAGGCGGTGGTCCAAAGGTTCGGCGCCGCTGCCGGAGAAATACTGAACGGGGAGCTCTATCGGGCGGTCACCGCTTTGATGATCCATGCCGACGCCGCCCATCTCGTTGGAAATATGGTAGGCATCGTGATTTTCGGTACGGCCGTGGCCGCAGAGACCGGTTGGGGGCTGGGCTGGTTGATGATTCTTGCCTCGGGTATTGCCGGGAATCTATTAAATGCCGGATTGTATAAAACCGGTCATCTCTCTATTGGTGCATCGACGGCCGTTTTTGGGGCTCTGGGCATACTTGCCGGCTATCAGATGCTGCGCAGATTCCGTTCAAGGGGAAAACGGTTGGCGGCATTGGCCCCGTTAGCGTGTGGTTTGGCGCTTTTGGGGTTTATCGGTTCCGGCGAAAATGTGGATATCATGGCCCATCTCTTCGGATTTATCACCGGCCTCGGCATGGGGGCCGTCTATGCGGTTTTTTGCCGGATTCCGCTGAATCCGTTTTTTCAGGCAGGCGCCCTGTTTCTGGTGATGGGGGTCATTTTTTCTTCGTGGGTGTGGGCGGCGGCGTGAGACATGAATGCGAATCGTATTTATATTGGATAAAGGAGTATCAATGAAACCGATTGTCAACCTGTTGTTCGAAGCCAAAATGCTGAAGGATATTCCCAGGGCGGGGTTTTCTTTTCTTGGGGCGGGCAATGAATCCATCGCGGCCCATTCTTTCGCCACCGCCTTTATCGGCTATGTCATGTCAAATATGGTAGCTGACATTGATGCCCAGAGGCTTATTTCAATGTGCCTGGTCCATGATCTGCCGGAAGCCCGGATCGGGGACCAGAACTACGTGAACAAACAGTATGTCAAAACCGACGAGGCCCAGGCGGTCCACGATGCGACCCGAAACATCGCTTTCGGCGCGGATCTGGCCGGGTTGATCGCTGAATTCAATGGCCAGCGCACCCGGGAGGCGCAGTTTGCCCATGATGCGGATCAACTGGCATTTATACTGGACTTGAAATCCGTCTCGGACATTGGGATCAAAACCCCGGATAAATGGCTTCCGGTTGTTGTCAACCGACTGAAAACCGATATCGGAAAACAGCTCGCCAGGCAAATACGGCAAACCGAATGGGATGGCTGGTGGCGGCAGGACTATTATGAATGATGTCTTGCGCGGTCATCCCGTTTTGAACTTTTTGGCAGGCTGTTAACAAAATGTCTTGATAGGTTATTCTATATTGTGTTAAAATTATTGTTTATATTAAAAAAAACGGATAGCTTGGGCGATCCCGGGTAAAACGGCGCCCGTATTCCATATAGGGAGAGCGCAAAAGGAATTGAATGGGTAAATAACCATGCAGCTTGATTTGGAAGAATTTGCCGAATGTCTTGATATCCCCCAAACGACGGTAGAACGCTGGATCCGACAGGGGCGCATCCCGGTCCGGAGAAAGGGAAATAAATGTGAGTTCAGCCAATCCCTGATTGAGAAATGGGCGGAGACCAACCACCTGAAATTTGTTATGCCCGGCATGGGAGAAGAGACCGAGGCGAGCGGGCAGGAAAAGGAACAGGAGCAGGCCGCAGATGATCTGCAGACAGTTATGCGCCGGGGCGGGGTGTTCTATGACATTGAAGGCGAAAGCGTCGAGGACGTGCTTTGGGCGGTGGTTAACAGGGTGCCGTATTTCGACACCCCGGAGAAGAAAAAATCCCTGTATGAAAGCCTCAAGGCAAGAGAGGCGATGATGTCTACCGGCATCGGCAAGGGGGTGGCCATTCCACATCCGCGTACGCCAATGACTGAAACCGACGGGCCGGCCTTTATTACCACCTGTTTTCTCAAATCCCCTGTGGACTACCGGGCGATCGACAAAAAGCCGGTTTTTGTCCTGTTCCTTTTGGTCAGTACCTCCGCCCAACTCCATCTTCATCTGCTGGCCCAACTCTCCTTTTGCCTCCGGAACGAGGCGTTCCTTCAACTTTTAAATCAGTATCCGGCGCCGGAAGAATTATATGCCAAAATCGCCGAGCTATCTGAACGCATTGAGACCTGAACCGGGTGGTCTCACAAAAAGCGGTTTATACCGCGCCTCAAAAAAAATTTACATATTGTCATTTCGAGCGTTAGCGAGAAATCTTTAACAAACAAGATGCCTCGCGGCTTTCGCTTCTCGGCCTGGCAAGGGTGCAGGGCATCAGAATATTCACATATACGATGATTGGTAGTATTATTGACCCGATTTTCGAAGTTAAATATATGGCGCTATCCCTCCCGTTGGATTCTTTTCCGGCTTGATGACCGCCTGCTGCTTATTATTATCGGGGCGATCGTTGGAATCTGCAGCGGCCTGGCGGCAGTGGCGATGTGCCAGGGCCTGCTCGCCATGTTTGCATGGATGCATCATTACCGGGGAATTTGGTGGGCTTTTCTGCTGCCGGGCTGTGGCGCCGCCGTAGCGGCGGTATTCCTCGAAAAGATATTAAAGGAAGGTGCCGGCCACGGGGTTCCGGAAGTCGTCTATAGCGTGGTTCGCTATGGTGGGCTCATGCGGCTGCGATCAAGTTTTTCCCGCTTGATTTCCGGATGTCTTACCATCGGCAGCGGTGGCTCTGCCGGTCCGGAGGCGCCGGTGGTGATGAGCGGTGCCTCCATTGGCTCCAACATCGCCCAATTTTTTTCCTTGAACGATCGGCAGCGCGTGGCCATTGTCGGCTGTGGCTCCGCCGGGGCGCTGGCTGCGATTTTTAACGCCCCGATAACCGGGTTGGTGTTCACCATAGAGGTCATTGTCGGCGAATGGTCTGCCGTCAACGTCGTTCCCATTGCCATCGCCTCGGTCGCGGGGGCGGAGGTCTGTCGGCTGCTCATCGGGAACCAGTTCCTTTTTAGCAGTCTGGCCTTTAACGTGGACCTTCTCGATATCCTGGCGTGTCTGGGCCTGGCGGTTTTTACCGCCGCCGCATCAGTGCTGTTGACCCGGGGGCTCAGGCATTCCAATCGGATTTCGTTCAAGCTCTACAACAAGATGCCCATGCCCTTCTGGGTAAGGCCTTTTATCGGCGGTTGCCTGGTGGGCCTGATTGGGCTGGCGCTGCCTGAAATATTGGGAGAAGGCTATCACGTCATTCGGGTAATGGTAAAAGGCGCGTTTACCCAAGGGCTGCTGTTTGTGACCGTATTAATGCTGGCCAAAATTTTGGCTACGGCACTAACATTGGGATGGGGGGGCTCCGGCGGGATTTTTGCCCCCTGCCTGGCCATCGGCAGTTTCTCAGGTCTTGTCTTCCACCGATTCATTGATTTGCTGGGACCGGGCGTTGGCTGGGTGGATGAAGGCTGTTTTGCCCTTTTGGGAATGGCCGGCCTGACCAGCGGTATGCTTCAGGCGCCGTTGACTGGGATTTTTTTGATTGTGGAGGTCACCGGCGGCTACGGGGTGATTCTGCCGCTGATTCTGGTATCCGCTATTTCGGCGACCGTAACGCATGCGTTTGAACCCGCCTCTTTTTATCTCAAGGAATTGGTAGAAAAGGGGCATTACCTGCGGCCGCGGACCGATGAACGCGTTCTTGCCGATCTCACGGTTCGAGAGCTGGTTGAAAAAGACTGTATTGTGGTCTATAAGAATATGAAACTCGGGGATTTTGCCAACATCGTCAAAAAATCCCATCGAAATTTTTTTCCGGTGGAGGACGAGAATACGGGGAATTTTGTGGGGATGATTCATCTGGATGATATCCGCGAATACCTTTTTAATCCGATTCTTTATGAGACCGTATTCCTTGAGCAGATATTGGACACCAATGTGGCAACCGTGGACCTGGATGATGATTTGACCGATGTGCTGGAGCGCATGGACGAGAAGAACCTGTTCACTATGCCGGTTGTGGTGAACAACCGGTTTGTTGGAACGATTTCGAAGGCGACCCTGCTGGATAAATACAGAAGCGAGCTGATGGTGCAGTCATACTACTGATCCCCCATACCTAACATCTAAACACCCAATATCCATGCAAAGGAGACCGTCATCATGGATCTACAACTTTTGCATATTTTCCGGAATACCCCGCTCGGGCGTGAGCTGATGCTCCAGTCCGCTTATTTCTGTCGGATCCTGAAAATCCTGCCGGTGATTTATGTGCCTCAGTATATGAAGTTCCTGATGTATTTTGAAAACGACGTGGTTCAGGTCGATCTTGACGGCTCCTACCTTCGCTCCCCCTCCACAGCCCGGGATCATGCGGCCGAAATAATACGGCAACAGGGTCTCGCGGAGCCGAAATTTCTCGAGCCAAAAAATTTTACCGCCTCGACACTGCCGGACCTCCCGATTAATTTCGATTTCATGTGCTGTCCAAGAACGATTAGCGACCTGTCTTCAAAGATCGGTTTGGGCTATATCGGCCCGCGGGTCCGGCGAATTATACATTCCGCCCGCTTTCCGGTGCTCATCGGGTGTTCGGTCTACAAGCCGTGGCAGAGCATTACGGTCTTTTTCGGCGGCTCAGCCAATGCCGTTAAGGCGCTTCGTCTCGGATTCCGGCTCGCCCGGCTGACGGGATTTCCGCTGGACGTGTTTACCCAGGAGGGGAGGCGGGACCGCAAGTATTACGAGGACGTGATTGAAAAGGAGAACCTCGGCCCGGAAATGGATAGGTATGCCCGCCAGTGGCGGGTCTATGATTCGGGCGAGTTTATCGACAACCTCTACGATGTGCCCCATGACGCCCTGGTGATTGCGGGTGCGTACGGACACGGGGTCATCAAGGAAGTCCTCTTCGGTTCCACACTGGAGAAGATACAGACCCAGCTCCCCAATACCCTGCTGATTGTGGGACCCAACTACCGCGCCGCCATGTAAGGATGACGGGATAGGTTAGGGCCCATCCATAAATCGACTTCTAAGGAACTTAAAAATATATATTAATATTCCAGAAGCTTAGCTCTCTGTCATTCCGAGGAACGAAAGCGACGAGGAATCTTGATTGTTCAAGATTTCTCGCTGCCGCTCGAAATGTCAATGCGGATGTTTTTTTGAGTTCCTTCCTGCAAAAATGCCGCGGCTGTGGTATAAACCGCTTTTTACGAGATTGTTAAAATTTTCGCCTTTCCTTGAACTTGAACAAATTATTTTATTTATGGACGGACACTAGGCTATAAGCCGACGTGTTTGAGGGTGATATTGCGCTTGATGACGGCGCGGGCCGTTTTTTCAAACTGAGGGGTAATGTCGGAGACAAAAAAGTCGGCTTTTCCGTTTTTGGACAGCTCCCGGTCAACCTGCGGGTTCTCAGCTAAAAAAGCCTTGATTTCTTCGGCCAGCGCCATCGAGGAGTCAATGATGGCGACTTTTTTGCCGATTTTGTGCGCGATAATCGGTTTTAAAAGGGGGTAATGGGTGCAGCCGAGAATCAGGGCGTCGATCTGGCGGACTTTTAAGGGATGCAGGTATTTTTTCACGATCATTCGGGTTTCAGGCTTGTTTAGCCAGCCCTCTTCAACCAGCGGCACCAGAAGCGGGCAGGGGGTTGAATAAATCCGGGCTTCCGGGGCTTTCTCATGGATTTTTTTCTCATAGATGCCGCTTGTAATCGTGGCCCGGGTGCCGATAACGCCGATGGCCATCTTTTTTGATATCTCCAGGGACTGGTTGACCGCAGGGGTGATAACCTCATAGATGGGCATGTTGAATCGGGATAGAGCGGTATCTGTGGCTACACTGGAGGCGGTATTGCAGGCCATGACAACCAGCTTGGCCCCTTGGTCAAGCAAAAACCGGATGTTTTGCAGAGAATAGTCGACGACGGTTCGACTGCTTTTATTGCCGTACGGGGTTCGGGCGGTATCGCCGAAGTATACGATATCATAGCCCGGCAGCCGGTCCATAACCGCCCTTACCACTGTGAGGCCCCCGATGCCGGAGTCAAAAATCCCAATCATTAAAACACGCTGCTTTCATTGGTCATGCGGATCGGGTCATCCGGCCGGTCCAGCCCATCGAGTTGGCTCCGGACACAGGCTTTTAGCTGCTCCGCAGGTACATCCGGATTGATGCCGGCACATATCTCAGCCATAATCTGCCAATTGTAAGGATCGATCAGCACGCTTTCGATAAACGGCCAGGCTTTACACATTCGGGGTTTGACCGGATGGATCGTGCAGAGCTGGTCCCAGAAGATACAGTATCCGTCTTTTCTCTGGGTGAGCTGCAGGGTCTTTCCAGCGTATTGACAATAATTCGCAATCAACTCTCGGGGGGATATGTCTAAATAATCGGCGATATTGCTCACATCCCTGCCTGAAAGCCGGGTCCCCCCGAATCCGTAGCAGCAATTGCCGCACTGCCTGCATTCAAAAAAATCTTCCGGACACTTCAGCTCATACCGCATGGCGGCCTTCCAGCGCTTTTTTCAGGGTCACCTGATCCACATACTTCAATTCCCCCCCCATGGGCACGCCGGAGGCGATCCGTGTGACCCGGACATGATACCCGGCCAGCTGTTCGCGGATGTAGGCGGCCGTTGTTTCGCCTTCAACGTTGGTGCCCGTAGCGATGATAACTTCCCTTACGCCGCCTTTCGAAACCCGCCCGATTAACTCCCGGATTCGGATATCCTCGGGGCCGATGCCGTCCATCGGCGAGAGCAGGCCCTGCAGGACATGGTAATGCCCGTTAAACGATGCGCTTTTCTCAATCGCTATCATATCCACGGGATGCTCGACGACGCAAATCACCGCCCCATCCCTGGCGGGATCGCTGCAGATTTTACAGAGATCTTCGTCGCTCAAGGCGAAGCACTGCCGACAGAGCCGGACTTTCTCCTTCAGGTCTTTTAGGCTGTCTGCGAGCTCAACGACCTGGTCTTTTCGGGCTTGAAGCAGGTACATGGCCAGGCGTTCAGCAGATTTCTCCCCAATACCGGGCAGTTTCGACAGGTTCCGGATCAGCCGGGTAATGGATGCTGGGTACTGAATCATCGGTGCCGACCTATGTCAGGCCCGGAATATTCATTCCCCCGGTCAGCTTGTTCATCTCCTCGGAGACCATCTGCTGGGACTGGGACAGGGCGTCGTTGACAGCGGCAACAATTAGGTCCTGCAGCATTTCGACGTCTTCCGGGTCTACCACTTCTTTTTCAATGGAGATGGAAACGATTTGCTGGCGCCCATTGGCGACGGCCTTAACCATGCCGCCGCCGGCTGAGGCCTCTATTGTTTTGTCGGCCATCTCCTCCTGGAGTTTTTCCATTTTATTTTGAAGCTGCTGGGCTTGCTTCATCATTTTACCCATATTTTTCATAATGCGGCACTCCTCCTATAAAATTTTTACGTCAACGATTTTCCCCTGAAACAGTTTCATGGCGGCTTCCACCATGGGGTGGTTCAACGCCTCCTGTTTCAGGCGCTGGGCTTCTTTTTTATCCGTATGGCTGTTCGCTGTGGGTTGCGGCTTCCGGCCGGTGATGGAGATTTTCATTTTTCTGTTAAAATGCTGGCAGCAGACTTTTTCCAGGATCTCGCGGTTCTTGTCCCGGCAGACCCAATTCATATGAAACTGGTTCGGAGGCATCTCCACCTCTATCTGGTCGTCGCCGATGCCTTTTATGCGGCCCTCGGCCAGGCAGGCGCCCAGCGAAGGCTGAGTTTCCGAAACGGTTTTCAGGATGCACTGCCAGTGCTCCTCCGGGGTCTCCGGCACCGACTCGGGCGCGGGCGCCCCTTCAGCATTGTTTTCCTCGGGGGCTCGGCGCCCCTGGCCTTCCGTATCGGCTGCCGATTTTTTTTCCGTTTCATCCGCCGCTTGCAGCCTTTCTGTTTCATCCGTCGGCTCCGAAGGTTTCTCCGAAGGCGTAGCGGCCTTTTCGGCTTCAGGCGACGGATCAGGCGAGGGGTCCGGGCTGTCCGGCCGGGAAAACTCAGCCTGGGCCTGAGCCCCGCTGTTATGAAATTCGTGCCTTAACAGGTCCAGTTTTTCAATTAACGTGTCAAAAGAAAGCGCCGGTTTTATCTGAAGGATACGGAGAAAAGCCATTTCAAGGGCCAGTTTCGGCTGGTTCGAGTACTTTAGCGTAACCTCCTCCTTGAACAGCACGTCGAGAATCTGGTTCAGGTGGGTTGCCGGTACATCCGTTACCTGTTCCTGAATGGCCTGGATCTCATGTTTCGGAATATCAGCCAGGGTGTCCGCCCCCCCTCCCATCTTAACGACCAGCAGATTTCTGAAATGGGATACAATTTCGGCGAAAAGCTTCGTCATATGCTGGCCGCGCCGGTAGCAGCTGTCGATGCGATCGAGCACCGTATCGGTTTTTCCCTGCAAAACCGCCTCCGAAATGGCGAAAAGGTCCCGCCGGTCAATGCCCCCCAGAACATCGAGGATCGCCTGGGTGTCTAAACTATCGAGGGCGCAGGCCATAATATGGTCCAGAAGGCTTAAGGCGTCGCGCACGCTGCCATCGGCTTCCCGGGCAATCAAGGAAAGCCCCTCCTCATTGAGGTCAACGCCTTCCTTTCGGCACATAGACGCCATGTGATCGATCAGGGCGTCAATCTCCACCCGTCTGAAGTCATGGCGCTGGCACCGGGACAGAATGGTGATCGGTATCTTGTTGGGCTCGGTGGTGGCGAAGAAAAACATCACATGCGCGGGGGGTTCTTCAAGGATTTTGAGCAGCGCATTGAACGCCGCATCGCTTAGCATATGCACTTCATCGACGATATAGATTTTGTATGGGCTGTGGGCAGGCATATACCTGGCGTTCTCCCGCAGCTCCCGGATATGTTCGACCTTGTTGTTTGACGCCCCGTCGATTTCAAATACATCGGTTGCATGGCTGTCTCTGATCTCCGTGCACGATCGGCACGCATTGCATGGCGTGGGAGTGGGGCCTGATTCGCAGTTGACGCATTTTGCAAGGATCCGCGCAACTGTGGTTTTGCCGGTACCCCGGGGCCCGGCGAACAAAATGGCGTGCGCCAGTCGACCGGATGCTACCGCATTGGTGAGGGTTCGGGTGATATGGTCCTGCCGAACGACCTCTTCAAACGTCTGCGGGCGGTATTTTCTTGCCAGCACCTGGTATGCCATCGATAAACCCTTATATAAAGGTTTCCCTCCCCTTTTGTCATCTATTCCCGAAGCAGTATATGGTTTGGCGATCCGGCATGAAAAGGAGGGCGAAATATTTTTACTGGCGGAGAGAGAGGGATTCGAACCCTCGGTGCCCGTTAAGGCACACACGCTTTCCAGGCGTGCACCTTCGACCGCTCGGTCATCTCTCCGCAAACTGCAAAAAACAAAGGGGTGCTCTCAAACGCGTCGCTTATAAAATGTTATTTCGTACAAGATCCCTTAGTTAGTGTCAACCTCTTTCTTCCTTTTCCAAGTCCCCCGACAGGAGCATTTGAAGCCTAAACTGAGCGTTTCAAATTTTTAAACTTTGAAACGCTCAGTTTAGGTAAAAATGTTTCTCTCTTGATAATATCCATTCTGTTTCCTATGTAAAGGGTATCATTGGCTTAAAAGACAGCTGTCATCCAGAATCGGGTTATACCATGACCAAGCAACGGGAAGAACTGATATGGGCTCCATCGGGATTGCTGCGGATATCGCCTTAATTGTCGTCTCATCGCTTATCGGCGGAATTATCGCCCACCGTCTGAAGCAGCCGCTTATTCTGGGCTACATTATCGCCGGGGTGATCATCGGTCCCAATACCGGCGGGATAACGGTCACCAGCCTGCATGACATCGAAATGTTGGCGGAAATCGGCGTGGCGCTTCTCTTGTTTGCCCTGGGGCTCGAGTTCTCATTAAAGGATTTAAGGCCCGTCCGCAATATCGCTTTGTTCGGCACCCCGATCCAGATTATCCTATCCATGGCATTTGGCTATGGTATCGCCCGACTGCTGGGTTGGCCGGGCGCATCGGCCATATGGCTGGGCGCCATGATTTCTTTGTCCAGTACGATGGTGACCCTGAAAACCCTGGATAATCAGGGATGGATGGGGACGCTCTCCAGCCGGGTCATGATCGGTATGCTAATTGTTCAGGACCTGGCGATCGTCCCCATGATGATCATTCTGCCGCAGCTCAATAACCCCAAGGCCGGTTTGCTGGTTCTTGGCAATGCGGCAATCAAGGCGGCCATTTTTCTCGCGGCCATGGTTTTGATCGGTTTTAAACTGATCCCGAGGCTTATGCGGTATGTGGCCCGGTGGAATTCCAGGGAGCTTTTCATCCTCGCCAATACGGCCATCGGTCTGGGCGTCGGATACGGTACCTACCTGTTTGGACTGTCTTTTGCCTTCGGCGCCTTTGTCGCCGGGATGGTGTTGAGTGAATCCGAATACAGCCACCAGGCGCTGGCCGATATCCTGCCGCTGCGGGACATGTTTGGCCTCCTCTTTTTCGCCTCGGTCGGCATGCTCTTGGAGCCGGGCTTTTTATTGGCCCATATCGGTATGGTGCTCGTTTGGGTGCTCTTGGTTATTGTCGGCAAGGGGATCATTTTTGGGGGATTGAGCAGGGCCTTCGGCTATGGCAATGTCGTCCCCTTGGCAACCGCCCTGGGTCTTTGCCAGATTGGTGAATTCTCCTTTGTCCTGGCTCGGACCGGAATCGCCACGAACTCGATTGATCAGGAGTTGTACACGCTGATTCTAACCGTGGCCATTGTGACCATGGTCCTGACGCCGCTTATTTCCTCACTCACTGCCCCTCTTTATGCCCTGCAGAACCGGTTATTCAAGAAAATTCCCATCCAGACCATCAATCTTCCCAAAACGGAATTGTCCGATCATATTGTCATTGCCGGAGGCGGACGCATCGGTCAGTATATCGGGGACGTGATGCGGCGGCTGTCGATTCCGTTTGTTTTAATGGAGATCAACTGCAACCGGATCGACGAAATAAAAAAAGCCGGATTCCCGGTGGTCTATGGCGACGCCTCCCAGGCGGTGGTTCTGGAGGCAGCCGGGATAGAGAGGGCAAAAATGCTTTTAATCACCACCCCGGTGACGGTCATCTCCAAAGCCGTTGTGGACCGGGCACTGGCCATAGCGCCGCGGCTCTATATCCTGGCCCGGACCGAGGCCATCGAGCACATGCAGCTTTTACACGATCGGGGGGTGTCCCAGGTAATTCAACCGGAATTTGAAGCCGGACTGGAGTTTATCAGGGAGGCCCTGCTTCAGATGAGCATTCCGGTTGAACGCATCCAGCAGTTTACGGATGAAGTCCGCCATGAATTGTACCGGCCGCTTTATGAATCCAAAGCGGAGTACAAGACCATCAATCAACTCCAGAATGCCGCCCACCTGCTGCAGCTAAAGTGGATTTCAGTAAGTGCCAACAGCCCGTTGACAGAAAGGAGCATCGGGGAATTGAATATACGGCGACGCACCGGTGTAACCGTTGTCAGCGTCATGCGCCGGGGTATGATCCACGATAACCCACAGCCCGCTTTTCGGTTCGAGCAAAACGACCTCGTCGGCGTGATCGGCCGGCCGACGCATCTTAAGGCGTTTTCTGAACTCTCGGGGGATGATTCCGTGTGGCCCCAGGGGCCGAAATATGAGCCCGGCACCGCCTAATAACCCGGGGGCAGCTTTGAAGATGAACCCAATTAAAATCCATATCCGATCTTCGGTAGACAAAAGGAATGAAACGCAATGAGCGCCTATATCGTATCCGTCGTTCTTGGCACCATCCGCGGCCTTAAACGCACCTGTCCAAAATGCAGAAAAGATCAGATAGTTCCGGCAAGCAAAAAGCAGGAGACAGTTCTTTGTAAATTTTGCGGTGCCAAAATACCCCCCAAACAGACCCCCCGCTAAACTTCGCAGGGATAATGGGTAAGCTATGATGGGATCCGCTCTGCCGCTACCTCGGAAGATGGAAGAGGGCCCGGGCTAACTAGCTAGTCATTAGTATGGCTTTACATATGCACCGAATTTTGCTAAATATATTGAAAAAAGGAAATCAATCTATTACACGCTTAACGGCCTTAAGCATACAGAAGCCGTTTTTTCTAGGTTCGGTTTCGTCCGGCGGGCGGCATCGGGGGCATCTTAGGAAGGGGTTATCGGCTATCCATATAAACTCAAAGGGGAGGGCATGATGAAAGAAAGATGGGGTAAAGCCGTACTATTGTTGGTGGTCGCGGCGGCAGTTTTTGTTTTTGCCTGTGAACAGAAGGAGGCGCCCGAAACGAAATTGTCCGTCAGTGATCAATCCTTTTTTATCCGCAAGGATAGCCAGAATGCCTATGTGGTTGATGGCCGGGGTCAAATAAAAAACAACGGGCCAAGCGACGTTAGGCGGGTGGAGGTTACCGCCAACTGCCTGTCCTGCGGTGAAGAGCTCATTGTCGGGAAGTGGTTCGTTTCGGATGTTGAAAAGACGGCGGAGCAATGCGACACCATCAGCTACATCGCCGCCGGCGGTAAAGAGGAGTTCGCCATAAAGGGCGTGGCCTTCATGTATAACAAGGTCCCCGAACCCCCGGACCATATACCGGAAAATATTAAAGTGGTAATCCGATCCTTTGAAACGGTTCCGAAGTGACATCCTTAAGGGCGGGGACGCCCCCGCCTTTCGATGATTTCTATAGAAGCCCCGGGCGCAACGGCCCAGCCCTGCCATGGATGGCTTCCTTTTCCGGCCTCAAAATATCGTTCCGTTGCGGAGTTTTCCGCCGCCATCGGTTCAGCGGGTCAGCCGGCGGTATTTTATCCGGTGCGGCTGCTCTGCCTGTTCGCCCAGGCGTTTTTTGCGGTCTTTTTCGTATTGGGTGTAATTGCCTTCCACCCACACCACCTGGCTGTCTCCTTCAAAGGCCAAGATATGGGTGGCAAGCCGGTCCAGAAACCAGCGGTCATGGCTGATGACCACGGCGCACCCCCCGAAGTTTTCCAGGGCCTCCTCCAGCGCCCGCATGGTGTTGACGTCCAGGTCGTTGGTGGGCTCGTCAAGGAGGATGACATTGCCGCCCTGCTTGAGCAGGCGCGCCATGTGTACGCGGTTCCTCTCTCCGCCGGAGATCCGGGCCACTTTTTTCTGCTGCTCGGCGCCGGTGAAGTTGAAAGCCGCCACATAGGCCCGGGATTTGACGGTGATATCGCCCAGCGCAATGTCGTCTTCGCCCTCGGAGACAGCCTCCCAGATGGTTTTTTCCGGATCCAGGGCGTCGCGCTCCTGATCCACGCAGGCCAGGCGGACCGTGTCGCCGATGCGAAGTTCGCCGCTATCCGGGCTCTCCCTTCCCATGATCATACGGAAGAGCGTCGTCTTACCGGCGCCGTTTGGGCCGATGACACCGACGATACCCCCCGGCGGAAGGCTGAAAGTCATATTTTCAAAAAGCAGCCGGTCGTCGTAGGCCTTGGATACGTCTTGAGCCTCGACTACCCGCTTTCCAAGCCGGGGACCCGGGGGAATGTAGATCTGCATGTCGCGTGCGCGTGCGCCTCCTTGTTCGGAAAGCAGTTTTTCATACGCCCTGATGCGGGCCTTGGATTTGTCCTGCCGGGCTTTGGGCGACATGCGAATCCATTCCAGCTCATTTTTCAAAGTCTTGCGCCGCCGGTTGTCAGCCTTTTCTTCTTTTATTAGGCGCTCCTGTTTCTGCTCCAGCCAGGAGGTATAGTTGCCTTTCCAAGGGATGCCGCGGCCGCGGTCAAGCTCCAGAATCCAGCCGGCGACGTTGTCCAGGAAATAGCGGTCATGCGTTACGGCGATGACTGTTCCTTCGTATTGCTGGAGATGTCGTTCCAGCCAGGCTACGGTTTCAGCGTCAAGATGGTTGGTGGGCTCATCCAGGAGAAGAATATCAGGCTTTTGCAGAAGCAGGCGACACAAGGCGACACGCCGCCGTTCGCCACCGGAGAGCACATTTACCGGTGTTTCTCCATCCGGACATCGCAGGGCGTCCATGGCCATTTCAATCCGGGAGTCCAGATCCCATGCGTCGGCAGCGTCAAGTTTCTCCTGCACCTCGCCCTGCTCTTCGATCAATTGGTCCATTTCCTCGTCGGATATGGGCTCAGCGAGCCGCGCGTTGATCCGGTTATATGCCTCCATCAGGGCGCAAATATTCTGGACGCCCTCCTCGACGATTTCGCGCACGGTTTTTTCCCGGTCCAGAACTGGCTCCTGCTCCAAATGGCCCACGGAATAGCCGGGGGTGAAGCCGATCTCGCCATTGTATGCCGTGTCTACGCCGGCCATAATCCGCAGGAGCGTGCTTTTGCCCGCCCCGTTCAATCCAAGGACGCCGATTTTTGCCCCGTAAAAATAGGACAGGGAGATGTCTTCGATGACCGGCTCTTTGTTGCGATATTTGCTCACCCGGTTCATGGAGCAGATGACTTTATTGGACGATTGGCTCATGGAAGATCCTTCTCGGTTTATCGGTTAGCCGTTGGCCAACGGTTTTTTATTTAAGGATGGACACTATTTTGTTTGGAAATTAAAAATAACCGGGCGCATTGTCAAGTGATATACCTGTTTTCTCCGGCATCCGGGCCTGTCGGCCGCATCGGCTCCCGGGACCGTGAAATGCGGCCGTTTTGTCCATTAAGCGCGAACCCCGGAAAAATTCGATAGGATAAATGACAAGGGGATCAAAAGGGTATATATTATAACCTAAATTGAACGATTTTCAAGTTTACCGCAGATACAAGGAAAATGATGTCCGGGCGATAGTTGTCTATGCGAGACATCATTTGACGCAGTAGATGCGGGGAAATTGGAAATCCCGTAGGGTTTCAAATTTTTTGATCAAAAAATGATTAAATATCCTAAAAATAAAAAAAATTAAAACTTCAAAAAATTGAAACGCTCAATTTAGGTATAAATTAAATTTTATGCACGATGGAGGCTTAAAATGGCTGAAAAGAAATTCAGACAAATCTGTCACTGTGAAAAATGCGGTAATGAGGCGGAAATGATCGTCACCTGCGAGCTGGCCCCGGACATTGATGAGACCGAGCTTGAAAAAAAAGACCTCAGGGCCTCGAACGAAAAGATGGAAGGCGGCGTCCAGGGCCATGCCGTCTGTAGTCATTGTGGGTCAGAGGCCGATATATGGTTGGATATAGGGGAATAGGATACGGCTATTCAACAGATGAAGGCGACTGCAGACGATGCATGGTTCCATTATCAAGTCGCAAGTAAGACATGGGCGCCTGATATGACATATAGCTATCAAGGCCCGTTATTCAACCTGGAGGCGTTCAATGTCTTAAATACCCCCTTGCCTCCCGGGACTTATACGGTGTATTTTGGAGTGTATAGGATTATGAATGGCTCGTTGAATATGGATCAGGCGGATTATGATACGGTGGAAGTGAATGTAGAATAGCCACGGGGCGACAAAACTTCAAGGCGCCGGCCCCATTTGGGAAAAGAAAAACAGGCAGTACCTATCCATAAATGGCCAAGTTGTAAATACCCATTTAAAACAAGCAGGGAGTTGCCCTATGACACGCGAAGAGATTATGGAATTGTCGGAAGATAGCCTTTTTCAGCTGGTTTATAAAAAT
>Ga0209947_1000014_pt1 | contig 73766 bp, 55 predicted proteins | sample SalPonR2_B_D2_MG_FD_185706 | JGI IMG/M metagenome (GOLD analysis project Ga0209947, IMG submission 185706) | Salt pond soil microbial communities from South San Francisco under conditions of wetland restoration - Salt Pond MetaG R2_B_D2_MG... ...
GCTCCAGAATTCAGGATCGCGGTCGATCAGTGCATCAGCGGCACCCGGCGGCTCGGGCCGCAGTTCGCAGCCGTAGGTGGCCGACACCGCGCGTACCCAGAAGTGCGCGGCTGTGAAATTGCCGTTGGCCAGTGCCAGCGCCTGGCGTGCGAAATGCTCAGCGGCGTTTGCCCTGGCTTCAGCCACCCGGTCGACGGCATCGGCGTCGCTGCGCCAGACCAGTCTGCAGGGCTGGCTGAACCGCGCCCAGAAATAGCCGTCCAGCCCGCCGCTGGCGCGGGTCCTGAAAGTGGCTTCGGACACGATGATGTACTTGCAGCGCACGCGCGCGTGCTCCGGGCCGGCTTCGAGATAGTAGACGTTGGGCGGGAGCAGGTGGTTGAACACTGCCGCAAGCCCTGCGCCGTGCACCGATCGGTAGTCGCCGACGACGGCCATCAGGTCCACCAGGCCGTCGCGAATATTGGCGTTTCGTCGCGTGGAGCCGTAAAGCACGATGGCACGCAACGAAGAACCACAGCGCGCCCGGATGCCGTCAACCAGCGGCGCCAGGCCTTCGGGTGCGCCAGCCGCAAGGTCGGCTGCCATGTGTGCCTGGACCGGAGTCACGGGCGTAGAAACCTGAAGACGGGCCCGGGTGAAATTTTCAGCGGGTGCCTTTCGTCCAGATCGAACTCTTGGCCGTCGAGCGTGATTGATTTTATGCTGTTTATCACGACATTATTGCAACGACCTGATATATAGCCATTTGTTTCATTCATTTCTCTGCTGAACTGACCCCGCACGACGGCCGGCAGCCGCAATGGTAGCCGTTTTGCACCCGCCCGGATGGCCGTGATGCGAAGCGGGCCGTCGCCGCGTTGTGCGTAGGGATCGACCAGGCTGCTGTCGTGATTCAGCGAGCTGAGCATCAGAAAACGACAGCTGTCGTCGAGACGGCCCAGGCCGTCGGTGTCAATTACGAGCCGGGGAAGGTCGAACCGGTGGCGCCGCAAGGCCCAGCGCAAGCCTATGGAGAGCACACCAGCGGTGGAGGCTGCATGTCTTCTGCGAAGCCAGGTTTCGCGCTGGGCCTGCCAGCGGTGAACGTAACGGATCACCTCGTCGACCATGGCGCCGGCCATGAAGAAACCATGCTGCTCGCCGATCGACGGATGTTCAAGCTTCAGCGTTGGACGCTCGACCGGATGCAGACGCTCGGCCGGCGTGGAGAGAATGCGCTCCAGCGTCTCGAGAAAATGACTGCGCGTGCCGATGTCTTCGGCCACGTAATTGGTGCGCCCGGCGCTGAGCAGGATGAGCTCGGGCATCCCGGACGGCTCGAGGTGACGCGCAAGGTAGGAGACGGCCCCCTGAAGCGTGCCGTCGCCGCCGGCGATCACCAGGTAACCGACCGACCGCCGGAGTGCTTGCGCCAGCGCGTGTTCTATATCCGCCAGGTCGGTGACCTCGAACACCTGCCCGCCATGCTCGCGAACCCGCTCTGCGCTGCGCGCGGCCCGGTCGCGAAGGCTCATCCGGAAGCTGAGTGGGTTGATCAGCGCGGTCAGGCGGGCCGCCGGGTGCGGCATACCGATGACCTGCAGCGAGGATTCCGGGGAGCTCATGCGCGCGCCCGGGGAATCGCTAGCTGGCCTGCCAGCGTCGGTCCAGCAACAGTTCGAGCACGGCCTTGCTGCCGAAATAGGCCAGAAGCAGGACGGCCATGCCGATCAGGCAAAGCCGGACCACGCGCATTCCGCGCCAGCCGTAGCGCCAGCGCCCGGCCAGCAGCAGGCCGAACACCAGCCATGAGGTGATCGACAGAAACGTCTTGTGCGCGAGATGCTGAGCGAACAGGCTGTCGACGAAGATCAGGCCCGTGGACAGGCTGAGGGAGAGTATCAGCCAGCCGGCCAGAATCATCTTGAACAGCATGTTTTCCATCACCACCAGCGGCGGCAGGATCTCGATCAGTATTGCGCCCTTGTGACGGTGCAGAAGATTGTGCAGCACGGCAATGAACAGCGCGGTAATCGCGGCGATACTCAACAGGCTGTAGGACAGCAGCGATGCGGTGACGTGAACGTCTAGCATGACCGAGCCGGTTTCCAGGGCGACCGGATTGGGCGAAATGATCAGCTTGTGCATCGCCATGAAGGCGGCGCCGGGCAGGGCCAGCGGCAGAAGTTCGAGCACCGGATACCGGAGCATCGCGAGCAGCAATACCACCAGGATCAGAAGCGAGACCAGGGAAAGCGCGCTGAAGAAATCCGCGCTCGGCCCGCCGAGGTATGAAAACTCGATCCAGAATGAAAGCGCGTGCAGCACAACACCGATGATCGCAACCGCGACGCCGGCGCGCTTCAAGGCTGTGCGATCGCGGTGAATGCCGTAGCCGATGGCCACTGTCGCAGCCAGGTAAAGCAGCGGCGCAGCGATTTGTAGCGTGTAGGAAAGATTCAACGGCTTGCCTGCTCAGTACCGGTCAGCGGGTCAGTATAATCTCGATAGGCACCAAACCCAACTATTCCATGTTTGATCAACTCAGTCAGAGGCTGGGCGATTCACTGAATCGCCTGCGAGGCCGCAAACTTACCGAGGACAATATCGCCGAGGCGCTGCGAGACGTGCGCCGGGCGTTGCTGGAGGCCGACGTCGCCTTGCCGGCGGTCAAGGCCTTCATCGACCGGGTTCGCGACAAGGCGCTCGGCCAGGACGTGCTCGCCAGTCTCAAGCCCGGCGAGGCATTGATCAAGATCGTCCACGACGAACTGGTCCAGGTCCTCGGCGGCGATTCCGCGCCGCTGGCGCTGAACCGCCAGGCCCCGGTGGTGATTCTGCTCGCCGGCCTGCAGGGCGCCGGCAAGACCACCACCACCGGCAAGCTGGCGAAATTCATCGCCGAGCGCCACGGCAAGAATGTGATGGTGGCTTCGGCAGACATCTATCGTCCGGCGGCCATCGATCAGCTCGAGACCGTGGCCGGGCAGGCCGGCGCCGGGTTTTATCGCCATCCGACCACCAACGACGCGGTCGAGATCGCCGAGGCTGCGGTCACCGAAGCCCGGCGCAACGTTGCCGATGTGCTGATCATCGATACCGCGGGCCGGCTCGCGATCGACGAAGCGATGATGGACGAGATCGGTCGCGTCCAGCAGGCCGTGAATCCGGCCGAAGTGCTGTTCGTGGTCGATTCCATGACCGGACAGGACGCGGCCAACACGGCCAAGGCGTTCCACGAGGCGCTGCCGTTGACCGGCGTCATCCTGACCAAGATCGACGGCGATGCGCGCGGCGGGGCGGCACTTTCGGTTCGCGAAGTGACCGGCGTGCCGATCAAGTTTTTGGGCACCGGTGAAAAACTCGACGGACTGGAGCAGTTTCATCCGGACCGCCTGGCGTCGCGCATTCTGGGCATGGGCGACGTGCTCAGCCTGGTCGAGGATGTTCAGCGGAAAGTCGATGAAAAGCAGGCGAAAAAGCTCGCCGGCAAGGTCGGCAAGGGATCGCGCAGATTCGGCCTGGACGATTTCAAGAGCCAGCTCGAGCAGATGGAAAAGATGGGCGGTCTGGGGTCGCTGGCCGAGAAGCTGCCCGGCATGGGCAATCTGCCGGCCGCCGCGCGCGCCCAGCTCGACGACCGCCAGACCCGCCGCATGATTGCGGTGGTCAACTCCATGACGGTCAAGGAACGGCGCTATCCGGACACCATCAACGGGTCGCGCAAGCGGCGCATCGCGCAGGGCTCGGGCACCCATATCCAGGATGTCAACAAGGTGCTCAAGCAGCACAAGCAGATGCAGAAGATGATGAAGAAGGCCGGCAGCAAGGGCGCGATGCAGAAAATGCTCAAGCGGCTTCCGGGTGGCGGCATGCCCGGCGGCGGGGGCGGAATGCCGTTCTGATTCAACCCGCGGCGCCGATTTCGCCCGCTGCGAATGGTTGGCGCGGGTGTCGCGTCGGCGATGGCTGTGCCAGGTAAAATGATTTGCCGCAAAAAAGTCGATTCGCGGCTGTTGGATAATGCATTTCGGCTGATTCAAACTTCCCGGGTGAACGCAATGAATGACACGATCGATCTTGAAAAGATCAAGGATTCGTTTCTGGGCCAGGAGCTGGACGATCGCGAAAGCGAGACGCTTCGAGGCATCCTGGAAAGCCAGTCGCTTTCCGACGGGCAGACGCTGGTCTCGGAAGGTGACGAGGATTTCCGCCTGTTCCTGCTGGCCGAAGGGCGCCTGGAGGTGCTCAACGCCGGCCGCGGCGAGCTCGAGCACGTCTACCTGATGAGCCCGGGCGAATTCGCCGGTACCCGCGCCTTCGTCGACCGCGTTCCGCGCCAGGCGACGCTGCGTGCGCGTGGCGAGGCCATTGTCTACAGCCTTGCGCCCGATGCGCTGGAATCGCTGCTGGAAAGCGAGCCGAGGCTGGTCTACAAGGTCATGCGCGCGCTGTTTCGGATCACCCACGTCAACCTGATGCGCATGAACAAGGAAGCGCAGGAGTTGGCAAATTATGTATACAAACGCGGCGGCCGCTACTAGGAAATCGTTTTATAGCTACTGCGCGAGCGCCTGGCGGCGTCCGGCGGTGCTCGGAATTCCTCATGTACCGACATGAGTCAGCAGGAGGCATCTCCAGGCGCCGATCTTGTGGGGTGAATCTTCGCGGCCGGGAGACCGCTCCTACGAAAATGTAGGAGGCATCTCCAGGCGCCGATCTTGTGGGGTGAATCTTCGCGGCCGGGAGATCGCTCCTACGAAAATGTAGGAGGCGTCTCCAGGCGCCGATCTCATGGGTTGAACCTTCGCGGCCGGGAGACCGCTCCTACGACAATCCAGATTCGGGGATCGATTCTCCTGCGACAATCCAGATTCAGGGATCGATTCTTTAATTACCCGAAATTGCCTCAGATGTGAAATCTGGACTCGGAGGGTGCTGGTGAGCCGCAGGCGAAACGCACCAATCGGTGCAAGGGATTCCCCTTGTCCCGACTGATAATTTCTCCGGGTATTTCAGAATTGGATCACGGCAGCCAGCAACAACCCGGCGCAGACGACGGCGGTGAGGGCCAGCTGGAATCTGACCGTGCCCTTGAGGCTTGCGTTGAAAGCTTCCGGCGGCGCGTTTTCTCCGAGCCGGTTCCAGATCGGAATGGCGGTCAACAATCCGCCCAGCCCGGCCAGGGCGCCGAGCCACGGTCCCCCTTGAAGGGCCAGCAGCACGAGGCTGGCGGCGACTGCGGCCAGAAACACCCCGAACAGGCGGAGTGAACCGCGCCGGCCCAGCACGATGGCCAGGGTTTTGCGGCCGGCGAGCCGGTCGGTCTCGATATCGCGGGCGTTGTTGATCAACAGCACCATGGACGCCGGAAGCCCCACGACCAGGCCTACGAGCACCGCTGCCGAACTGAGCTGCCCGGTGTGCAGCCAGGCGATGGCCCCCACCGCGATCAGACCGAAGAAGACCAGCACGAACAATTCGCCGAACGGCCCGCGCGAAATGGGCCAGGGGCCGCTGGAATATCCGTACGCTGCAATGACCGAGACCAGCCCGATAAGCAGGATCGGCAGACCGCCCAGGGCCACCAGGTAGCTGCCGAAGACGAACGCCATGGCAAACACAAGATGAGAGGCGCGCAGCATCTGCACCGGCGTGACCCAGCCGCGCTGGGTAACACGGACAGGGCCGATCCGGTCGGGCGTGTCCGTGCCGTTGAGCGTGTCGACCGCGTCGTTGTGCAGGTTGGTGCCGATCTGGATGGCCGCGGCGGCCAGTGCGCCGGCGATCAGGATATCGGGCCGGAAGGTCCCGCTCTCGATCCAGCCGACGACACTTCCGGCGAACACCGGCGACAGCGATAGCGGCAGGGTATGCGGACGCGCCGCAATCCAGGCCAGCCGGGCAGCGCTCGGCCTGGCATCGATGCCGGATACCTGGGATGAGCCTTTATTCAACTCGGTGTCACCGTGATATTTCCACAGTCGCAAGCGATCGCTTGCCGGTTCGGAATTCGAACTCATTTTACCCTGCACCAGCGGTTCCAGTCAGTCGAAGTGGATACCCGGGGTGCGATAGGGCATCGACATCCGGCACCGGGGTTGGCCATAATGCTTCGATGCTGACCGCTACCATGATGTTCTACCTCGTCGCCCTGCTTGCCATCGGCATCTGGGCCCAGCGCCGCACCGCGAGCACGTCGGATTTCCACCTGGCCGGGCGCAAGATGGGGCCGGTCGTGGCTGCGCTGAGCGCCTCGGCCAGTTCCTCGTCGGCCTGGACGCTACTGGGCGTCAGCGGCGCGGCCTATGCGTGGGGACTGCAGGCCATGTGGCTCGTGCCGGCGATCATCTCCGGGTTCGTCATCAACTGGGTCTTCGTCGCCCCGCGCCTTCAGCGGGCCAGCCACGCCAACAACGCGCTGACGCTGGTTGAATTCCTGGGCAGCGGGATGCCCGAGCGCTCGCAGCGGTTACTGAGAATCCTGGGTGCGGGCATCATCCTGTTCTGCTTCACGTTCTATATCGCTTCCCAGTTTCAGGCGGCGGGCACTGCGATCGAGGCCGCGCTGCCGGTCACCAGTAGGCTGGCCATCGTCAGCGGCGCGATTATCGTCGTCGCCTACGTATTCCTCGGCGGCTTCTGGGCCGCCAGCGTCACCGACGCGCTGCAGGGGCTGATGATGCTGTTCGTGGCCCTGGTGCTGCCGGTCTTCGCCGTGATGGCTGTCGGCGGACCGGCCGGGATACATGCCCAACTGGCAGCATTGGGCGATCCTTCCCTGGTTCGAGTCGTCGATCAGCCCAGTTCGTTGCTCGCTTTCCTGTTTGTTGCCGGCCTTTTCGGGATCGGGCTGGGTTACCCCGGGCAGCCGCACGTGGTCAATCGGTTCATGGCGCTGGAACGCGCCGAGTCGATTCCATTCGCACGCGCCATCGCGCTGACTTGGGCCGCTGTCATTTATACCGGCATGGTGATCCTGGGCTGGTCGGCGCGGGTGCTGATGCCCGAACTCGGCGATGGCGAATCGGCGCTTTTGCTTCTCAGCGCCGAATTGCTGCCCGCCGCGCTGGGCGGGCTGGTCGCCGGCGGCGTGCTGGCGGCGATCATGTCGACCTCGGACAGTCAATTACTGGTCGCAGGCTCAGCGGTCAGTCATGACTTGAGGGGCGGCAACTTCTCTTTGACAGCCGACAGAGTGGTCATCGTGCTGATCGGCATTGCGGCGGTCGCGCTGGCGCTGTTCTTTCCGGCCACCATCTTCGACCGGGTGCTGTTCGCCTGGCAGGGCCTTGGCAACGCGTTTGGCCCGCTGTTGATCGTGATGCTGATCGCCGGAAGTGTAAAACCCGGCTTCCGTCTGGCGGCCATGCTGACCGGATTCGGGCTGACCGTGGCGTTGAGCCAGGTCGCCAATGCCCCCGGCGATTCGGCCGAGCGCCTGATACCATTCTTCATCGCGCTGTCGATCGCGTGGGCCGGGCGAGAGCAACTCCTGCAACGATGATGTTCCGCGAATCCCGACAACCTGGACAAGCGCAGCGCACCCGGTGATATGCCCGCAAGAAGCGCTTCAGGGAACTTTTACTGGAAATGCCGGATTTTCTCCTGGGGCCGCTCGCTCGGCTTGACAGGGGAGGGCAGCCCTGCGCGTGCGCTCTTGTGTACCCAAGAATCCGCCTAGTCGGCGTCGGAACGACTGCGCGGTGTAAAAACCGATTCGCCGCTGGTGTCGCGAAAGTGCTCCAGTGCCCAGTGAACCGACGGGAAAGCAATGTCGTTCCACGGGATCTGATCCCAGGTAAAGAGCCGAACTTCGCGCGACTCGGGGCCGGCGTCGATGTCCGGTGATTGAAGCCGCGCTCGGTAGATCAGCTGAACCTGGGAGATTCGAGTGATTGCGTAAGTGGCCAGCAACTGCTCGATCTTCAGTCGGGCCCTGGCTTCCTCCCAGGCCTCCCTCAAGGCACCGGATTCGGGTTTTTCGTTTTGCTCCAGATAGCCGGCCGGCAGCGTCCAGAACCCGTCTCGAGGGTTGATCGCACGACGGCAAAGCAGAATTCGATCTTCCCAGGTCGCAACGCTCCCGACCACAATTTTCGGATTGTCGTAGTCGACAAAACCGCAGTGATCGCAAACCTGGCGCTCATGGTCGTCGGTTGAAGGCATCAGGCTGCTGAAACTGGGATCGAGCGAAGCGTTTGTCATGGCATTGGTTGATGAAAGATCCAGCGAGAGGATAATTGCGAAACGTGAAATCAGCCGGGACGCCTCCGCGGGTATTCAATCAGAGGTTCCCTAGCACGCTTGAGCCTCGAAAATCTCCCATTCGGGGCGCGCGGCGCAGAAGGCATTGGCCTGCCAATGCACGATACACGATCTGACCCCGAATCTCCCCGACCCCACGTACCCGACTAATCCTGTTCCCACCTCCTTAACGCCAACAGCCGGTTCGCACGATGCCGGCTGTACCTCTGAAGCATGATCGGGTACACGTTGAACGGAATGTTGATCAAAATGACAACCAGAGCTTGTGCGTACCGACCTTCCGCAACAAGATGTGCGCTCATTCCCGCAAGGCCTATCAAGACGACCAGGTGCGCAGTCTCGTTCCGCTTCGTCTGTTTCTCGAACGATTCGAGAGCGTTCTGTACGCTTCCCTCGCGATCGCGAATGGGGTGCCAGTCCAGGCGTCGGGCGTTCGTGCTTCCAATTCCAAGCAGCATGTACCTCCTGAATCGGCGAATGCCGAAACGCTCGTGGAGATACGCTTCGAATTCACGCGGTCGGAAGAACCAGTTAGCGTCCAGCCACTTCACCTGGCCTCGGCGTGAATAAATATCCGTTGGGTGGAAACGCGAACCGTCGCAAGAACAGTCGCAAGAACAGTCGCAAGAACAGTCGCAAGAACAGTCGCAAGAACAGTCGCAAGAACAGTCGCAAGAACAGTCGCAAGAACAGTCGGGTTGGATCTTGTTTTATGCATAGTCTTCTCGCGGTGCAATCCCTCTGACGGCGGACTGATGAATTCCGAGGAGGTTCGAGGTGCAGGCGCCGGTAGGGCAGGCTTCGGCGACCGCTTGGCCTCGATGGCCTGCTTTCATGTGCGTTGCTTGAATTCATTTCTATTGATTCTTCCAACTCCAGGCGTACCAAACGATAAACAGCAAAGTGAATACTTCGACGAGCACAAAGAAGCCGGTAAAAATGTAGGAGCTACAACGGAAAGAGAAGCTAAAGAGCCTAAAGCATGTAATGAAGCGATGACGATATTCGCGCAGCGATTTATCGCTTGCTTTAACAGTAGCGAAAAGATGATCATAACCATCGCCATTTCCAAATAAATAGCAGCGAAAAGCAACATTTCAGGCGTTGCCATCGAATTAACCAATTCCACCTCGTCTGCTGTTTGGGCGGTGACTCCGCCCAATAATTTAAAAATATTCGCAAAAAGATAGTTTGACGTGACAAGTATCCAGGCCGCTGAAATTACCAGTCGTCTGTCTATGCCATGCTTGCTATCTTGCATCTTGTTTCCTCGAGTTGGGTACCAGTCTTCTGTCAAGCATCAGCGTTTTTCCTACAGACCAGAAAGCTTGTGGCCGGGCTGCTTTCAGGCGTCCAGTCATGCACGACTTCAAAACCGGCCTGAACTATGCAATCGCGAAATTCTTGCTTTTTGAAGAAGACCACTTCTGGCAACACGCGCAAGGCATGAAATAAAGGGGCTACAAAGCGTAACCAGGACAAGGGCGCTTTTTCCTTCAGGCAGGTAGTGCTGGTGATGAACAACCCTCCGCCCGGCAACAAGCGATAAACACTTTCAATCTGGGTGCGCCAGTCGGGTAGCAAATGTAGAACGTTCAAGCCCAACACGGCATCGAATTGTTGTTTTTGTCCCGACACGCTATTTATCGTGCCAACGGAAAATTCGACATTGGCAACACTATTATCAGAGCGTTTTTGTTCGGCAATTCGAACCATCTCTCGCGCAACGTCGGTCGCGATGTATTCCTTGACGAAGGGCGCATGGTGAAGCGCGGTCGTGCCGGTCCCGCAACCGAACTCCAGGACCCGCATATCCGGTTTCAGATAGCTCTGGGTGATTTTCAGTTTGCGGGTGTATATCTGCTCGTCGGGAACTGCTGAACGGGCATATTTGGGCGCGATCTTGTTCCAGAAGGCTTCGGACGACTGCATGGCAATATCCTTGTTCGCAATTCATCGATTCAGAGTGCGGACAGTCTATCAATGCATTCATGGTGGTAATATGGCCATTAATGTTGTTTTGGGATGCATATTTGCATGGATTGGCGTGCCATTGCTTTCGACTGGAACCGGGCCAAGAGCTTTCTGGTCGCAGTAGAAGAGGGGTCGTATTCCGCAGCCGCCAGGGCGCTGGGCGTTTCTCAACCCACGATTGGGCGTCAGATTGGCGAGCTGGAGCAGGAGCTGCAAGTGGCTTTGTTCGAGCGTGCGGGCAGAGGCCTGGTGTTGACGCCTCAGGGACGCCAGTTGGTTCGGCACGTCAAGGCAATGGCCGATGCGGCCGGTCAGCTGTCGCTGGCATCCAGTGGGCACGCTCAGTCTCTTTCGGGAACGGTGCGACTATCTGTCTCAGAGGTGGTTGGCGCCTTGGTGCTTCCGGAGATTGTCAAGCGATTACATGAATCAGAGCCAGGCATCGAACTGGAGATTCTGGCAACGATGGAAGAGAGCGACTTGCGCCGCCGTGAAGCTGATATCGCGGTACGACTGTATCGCCCCGAGCAGCCTGACCTTATTGCGAAAAAAGTCGCCGGTACCGCATTTTACCTGTATGCCACGCCGGATTATATAAACCGGTCGCGGTTGGATGGGAGAAATTCCAACCTGAGTGATGCTGAATTCATCGGATCCGACGACAATTCCATTTTGACAGAGGTCCTGAAAGAGAAAGGCCATTCGGTAACAGCAAAAAACTTTCCTATTCGCACGGATAGCCGGTTGGCGCAGTGGGAACTTACAAAATCAGGTCTTGGAATTGGCGTAATGCCGCGCGAGGTGGGGGACAATGAACCGTCCGTAGTGCGTGTATCGTCGTCCTTTTCACCGGTCAACGTTGATATGTGGCTGGTGGTGCATAGAGAGCTGCGGACCAATCTGCGGATCAAGTATGTATTTGATTTCCTGCACCATCAGCTCGACCTGGTACTAAAAAAGAGTTCGTCTAGCCACTGATCGTTCAGAAGGCCGGGGTACCGGCATTTTTGAGATCGCGCCGGCCCGATGAAGGCAGACCCATACTTCCTGGGAGTGAGTCCTGCCCGGATTCGGAAAGTTTCGCTATAGGCCCCACGGTCAACCTCCCCAACTTTGGATCAGCAATAACTAGAAATTTCGGCATAACGAGACGCCGCTATCGCGCCAGCGGTCGATAACGAATCGACCGCCTTGCCTTACCCCGGTAGCGGGATCCGACCCCGGTCCGCGGGCTGTCGAGGTCCTCGGGTCAACCGCTTCGAAGCAGTCGCCCGCGCCCGGAAAATCCCCGACAACGACCAATCGCGCCGCCACCGGGTCTCGTCGGGCACCGGCCTGATAAGATACCGGGTTAATCCTCTTTCGAATCCGTTTTCCAGACTCTGACAGGGAACCCGAAAATGTCCGCACCCGATATCCGCGCCGCCAAGCGCCCCGAACCCGATGCCCTGATCCAGCAGATCGCCGATTATGTCTGCGATACCGGAATCGATTCCGATCTCGCGCTGGAAACAGCGCATTACTGCCTGAAGGATTCGCTTGCCTGCGCGCTGCTCGCGCTGCGCTTTCCGGAGTGCGTCAAATTGCTCGGGCCGGTGGTGCCGGGCGCAGATCTGCCGGGCGGCGCGCGCGTGCCGGGCACGCATTTCGAGCTCGACCCGGTGCAGGGCGCTTTCAACATCGGCGTGCTGATCCGCTACCTGGATTTCAACGACACCTGGCTGGCTGCCGAGTGGGGTCACCCTTCCGACAACCTGGGCGCGATCCTGGCGGTGGCCGACTACATCGCCCGCAGCGACGTGGCCGAGGGGCTGGAGCCGCCGACCGTTCATGACATTCTCGAGGCGATGGTCAAGGCACACGAGATCCAGGGCGTGCTGGCGCTGAAGAACTCGTTCAACCGGGTGGGGCTTGACCATGTGCTGCTTGTGAGGGTGGCTTCGACCGCGGTGGTCACACGCATGCTGGGCGGCTCGCGCGACGACGTGGTCAATGCCGTCAGCCAGGCCTGGATCGACGGCGGGGCACTCAGAACCTACCGCCACGCGCCGAATACCGGCTCGCGCAAGAGCTGGGCTGCCGGCGACGCATGCCGCCGCGCGGTGCAGTTGGCGCTGCTGACGCTCAAGGGCGAGATCGGCTATCCCTCGGCGCTGACCGCCAAGGGCTGGGGCTTCCAGGACGTGCTGTTCAAGGGCCAGGACCTGGTGCTGGAGCGCGAACTGGGCAGCTACGTGATGGAAAATGTTCTTTTCAAGATCGCGTTCCCGGCCGAGTTCCACGCCCAGACCGCGGTCGAGTGCGCGATGGCGCTGCACGAAGAAGTGCGGGACCGTCTGGACGACATCGATCGGATCGAGATCGAGACCCAGGAGGCGGGTTCGCGGATCATCGACAAGACCGGCCCGCTGGACAATTACGCCGATCGCGATCACTGCATCCAGTACATGGTGGCCGTGCCGATGATCTTCGGCGAGTTGACCGCGGAGTCCTACTCGGACAAGGTGGCAGCCGACCCGCGCATCGACGCGTTGCGCGACAAGATGCAGGTGAAAGAGAACCCGCGCTTTACCGAGGAATATTTCGACGCCGACAAGCGGGCCATCGGCAACTCGGTGCAGGTTTTCTTCAGCGACGGGAGCAAGACCGAGAAGGTCAGCATCGATTACCCGGTGGGCCACCGGCGCCGGCGCGAGGAGGGCATTCCGCTGCTCGAAGACAAGTTCGAGCGTGCCGTGAAGGGGCAATTCGGCGCTCGCCAGGCCGGGGCAATTGTCGAGACGATGAGCGATGCCGACGCGCTCGTCGACATGGATGTGCACGAATTCAGCGGTCTCTGGTCGCTGATCTGACCGGGATTTTATGGATGCCGGACGGTCGTTTTCACGGCCGTCCGGTCGCTTCGCGGCCTTAGTCGGCCATATTCTGGTCGACTTTCTTCAGCGCATAGCCGATCACGGGCAGGTTGCGGTACAGACCCGCTGCCGAATCCCAGAAATCCTGGTGAAGCACGATCCGACCTTCCGGGTTGAATCGCAGGTGGGTCATGCCGATCGATTCGGAGCTTATTTTCCTGCCCATGGCGCTCGATGCGAATGTCATTGTCCAGCGGACGAAGACGTCGTTGCCATCGCGCAGGACTTGATCGATTTCGACGGTACTTTCATCGAGCATGCGGGCGGTGGCTTGCATATAGTCAACCAATTGCTGACGTGACTGAAAGGTCTTGAGCGAATCGTTGAAATACATGGCGTCCGCATACAAGCGCGCGACGCGCCGACCGATCTCGGGGTGCGTGAGCTCGCCGTAGACGGCCGCGAATTCTTCCAGCCCGGCCTCGATTCCGCGCTCGCTGCCCGGATGCGTACGAAGGGCGCGCTGGTAATCGTCGGAAAAGGGCTTGGGCGCCGCCGGCCGGGTCCCGATCCAGACGAGAACGCCCGCGATCAGAAGTACAAATATGACAATTGTCTTGAACATCGCTGCATTGTTCGCGCAACGTGTCAACCTCCGGTGAATGCAAAAGGTCATTGGCGACGGGTTCACGACGGATTCACCGGCGGAGGCAATCATTGGTGTCTTGTCCAGTGACGGCGATCCTGCATATCGTGAACGTATTCAACTCCATGGCGGCATGGTTCGATACCAGCCAGGCCGCAGACGCCCCGGCTTCCGAGCAGGGTCATCGCGTCGACCTGACTCGAGTACTCCCGTTCATCGCGCTGCATCTGGCCTGCGTGGCAGTGCTTTGGGTTGGTGTTTCCTGGGTGGCAGTCGCGGTTTGCGTTGCCAGCTACCTGCTGAGAATGTTCGCGATCACGGCCTTCTACCATCGCTACTTTTCTCACCGGGCTTTCAGCGCATCACGACCGGTGCAGTTCGTGTTCGCGCTTATCGGGGCCAGCGCCACCCAGCGCGGACCGTTGTGGTGGGCCGCCCATCATCGACGTCACCACAAGCGGGCCGATCGAAACGGCGATCCGCATACGCCGCGCAAGGGCCTGCTCTGGAGTCACATGGGCTGGTTCCTCAGCCGCTCTCATTTCGGCACGGAATGGTCGCAAATCCCCGACCTGGTGCGCTTTCCCGAGCTGCGCTGGCTGGATCGGTTCGATATCGTGGTACCGCTTGCGTATGCTGCGGGCATGTTCGGTCTGGGCGCTGCGCTCGAATGGCTGATGCCTTCGTTGGGGACGTCCGGCAGCCAGATGCTCGTCTGGGGCTATTTCATTTCCACCGTGGCGCTGATCCACGTGACGTTGACCATCAATTCTCTGGCGCATCGCTTCGGCTCGCGTCGTTTCGATACGCCGGACCGTTCGCGAAACAATCCCTGGCTGGCGCTTCTGACGCTGGGCGAAGGCTGGCACAACAACCATCACCATTTCCCGGGGTCCGCCCGACAGGGCTTCTACTGGTGGGAAATCGACATCAGCTATCTCGTACTCAAGGCGATGTCGTGGGTTGGGCTGGTACAGGATCTCAAGCCGGTCCCCAGGGGATTCCTCGAATATCGGCGGATCTCGGACTGATGCGTATCGCAGTCATCGGCGGCGGCGTGGCCGGTCTTTATACTGCCTGGCATCTGGCCAATTGTAATGACGATTGTCGTGATAAGCGGCACGAGGTCACCCTGCTGGAGCGCGATGGGCGAATCGGCGGGCACACGGATACGCACGTCGTCGATGTCGATCCCGATGCCGGGCCGGTTTCGGTGGATACCGGTTTCATCGTATTCAATCCGCCCAATTACCCGCTGTTTTCGGCATGGCTGGAAGACCTGGGCGTCGAAAGCCGGGCCAGCGACATGAGCTTCGGCGTGCACTGCGAGATCAGCGGACTCGAATACAACGCAACGGACCTCGATCGGCTGTTCTGTCAGCGGCGGAACCTGCTGAGTCCGCGCTTCATCGGCATGGTGCGCGACATTCTGCATTTCTATCGTCAAGCACCGCACTTGCTGGAGACGCTGGACGAGCGGGTCACGCTGGGCGAGTGGCTGAATTCCAACGGCCTCGGAGAGGCTTTCGGTCGCGATCATCTTCTGCCGATGGCAGCGGCACTCTGGTCTTCGCCGGGCAGTGCCATCCACGACTTCCCGATGAAGTACCTGCTCGAATTCATGCGCAATCACGACATGCTGCAGGCCGCCGACCGACCCGTCTGGCGCACGGTGAAAGGCGGTAGCCAGCGCTACGTCGAGGCGGCCCTGAAGCGCTTCGATGGGCGCGTGATTGCGCCCTGCGGCGTTCACGCGATCCAGCGTTTGCCTGGCGGGGGCGTGCGCGTGATGGCTGAGGATTTCGATATGGTTTTCGATCAGGTCGTGCTCGCCTGCCATGCCGACCAGGCGCTGGCGATGATTCAAGCGCCGACCGATGCCGAGCGTTCGGTGCTCGGCGCGTTCGAATACCAGCCCAACGAGACCGTGCTGCATACCGATGCGGGACGCATGCCGGTCAAGCGCAAGGCCTGGGCGAGCTGGAACGTTCGGCGCGACCGCGACGCCCCGGATACGGCGGGCATCTCGTATTACATGAACAGTCTGCAGGGGATTCCGGGCAACACGCCCTACATCGTGTCGCTGAACCAGACCGGCCGCATCGATCCGGAGCGAATCCTGGTCAAGCGAAATTATCGGCACCCGGTGTATACGTCGGTATCGCGCGCGGCCCAGAAGCGCATCGACGAGATCAACGGCATCGACCGGCTCTGGTACTGCGGCGCCAACTGGGGCTGGGGCTTTCACGAAGATGCGGTGCGCTCGGCGGCGCGGGTGCTGGACGGAATCAAGCGTGTACGGGTGCGAAATGCGGCCTGACTGCGTGGCCACCGGAAGCGTCTGGCACCGGCGTCACCTGCCCAGGGCGCACGCGTTCCGCTACCGGATGTGGCTGAGTCTGCTGGACGTCGACGCAATCGAGGCGAGGTTCGGCGAATCCAGGTTCTGGTCGGTCGAGCGATTCAACCTGGTGACGTTGCGCCGGCGGGACTACATCGGCCCCCACGAGCTCGGTCTGGGTGATGCGATCCGGCGCCGCGTCGAGCAGGAACTCGAATTCAGGCCGTCGGGACGCATCCGCATGCTCACGCATCTGCGCCAGTGGGGCACCTGCTTCAATCCGGTCACCTTCTACTTCTGCGAAAGCCCAGGCGGCGGTCTTCAGGCCATCGTGGCCGATATTCACAACACCCCGTGGAACCAGCGCCACGCCTATGTGCTCGACGCACGGCGGCAAACGGGCCCGGAGTTCCGATTCCAGTTCGACAAGGAATTCCACGTCTCGCCGTTTCTGCCGATGGATATGCGCTACGACTGGCGATTTTGCTACGAAGCCGACCGCATCGATGTTCACATGCGGGTCATGCGCGGCGACGCAGAATGCTTTTCCACGGGAATGCGACTGACGCTGGCGGAAATGTCTACGCGTCGTATGCTCGAGATGCCGTTACGGTTTCCCTTCATGACGCTGCGCGTGACCGCCGGCATTTACTTTCAGGCGTTGCGCCTCTGGTTCAAGCGCATACCGTTTTTCAGTCACCCGGACAGCGCGGCTGCATCCGGAACACGAGGTTCTTGATCGGACATGTCGAGTCATTCATCGGAACGCACGGCGGCAGGTGACCTGCCCGGCGCGTATCACCCCTGCGGCCCGCTGGCGCGCTTGTGCCGGCGCGCAGTGCTGGCCCGTTTTTCCGCGCTGGAAAGCGGCCGCCTGGTCATCAGCGACAGCGATGGACAATGGGTGCTCGGCGATCGCGGCGGCATCCAGGCCCGGGTGGATGTGCACTCGGGGACGTTCTGGCGGATGCTGGCGACCGGCGGCAGCGTCGGCGCCGGCGAGGCTTACGTGGCCGGCCTGTGGGATTCCCCCGCGCTTGTCGACGTGATCAGGCTGCTGGCGGCCAATCGCAGACTGCTGGATCGCATGGAACAGGGCGGTGCGAGATTATACGGCTGGCTTCTCCGCGGGCTTCACCGCATGGCGCGCAATACCATGTCCGGCAGCCGCCGCAACATTTCCGCACATTACGATCTGGGCAATGATTTCTTCGGCGCGTGGCTCGATCAGCGCATGCAGTACTCGTCGGCGCTTTATCTGGCGCCGGACGACTCTCTGGACCAGGCCCAGGAGAACAAGCTGGCCCGTGTTGCAGAAAGACTTGCACTGGGCCCCCACGACCACCTGCTGGAGATCGGTACGGGGTGGGGCGGCCTGGCGGTCTACATGGCCGAACGCACGGGTTGCCGGGTGACCACCACAACGATCTCGGCCGAACAGTATCGTTACGCTTGCGACCGCGTGCGCGAAGCGGGGCTGGAGGACCGGATCGAGGTCCTGATGAAGGATTATCGCGAGCTCGAAGGCAGCTACGACAAGGTCGTATCGATCGAGATGATCGAGGCGGTCGGCGCGGATTTTCTCGATAATTATCTGAAGGTGGTCCGCGACCGGCTGGCGCCCGATGGCCTGGCGCTGATCCAGGCCATCACGATCGAGGATTACCGCTATGACAACGCGCTCAAGAGCGTCGATTTCATCAAGCGCTATATATTTCCGGGCAGTTTCATACCGTCGACTTCCGTCATTCTCGATGCGATGTCCAGGTCTACCGATCTGGGGCTGGTCGAACTGTTCGATTTCGGCGAAAGCTATGCCCGCACGCTCAGACACTGGCGGGAGCGGTTCGAATCGGGCTGGGACAAGCTGTCCGGGAACGGATTCGACCCCGGGTTTCGTCGCCGCTGGCGCTTTTACCTGGCCTATTGCGAGGGCGGTTTTCTCGAACGCGCGATCAGCGACGTGCACCTGTTGATGGCGGCGCCGGGTTATCGTAAACAGGAATTCGTCGACAACGCGGAATTCGACGGGGTGCGCCAGTGAGCGCCCGAAATTTCTGGATCAACCAGGCCTTTTTTCAGCTCAGCTGGCCGGCCTGCATCATCGGCGCCGCCAATGGGATGCTGTGGCCGGGCGCAATCGTCGTCGGACTGTTTGCCGCCTGGCAGCTTCATCCGTCGCGAATGCACCGGCGTGACCCGTTCATCCTGGGAATCTTCATCGCGACCGGGCTGATCATCGATACGCTGTGGGTTCGCGCCGGCATTGTCGAATACGCGACCGCGTGGCCGGCGCCCGGATTCATTCCGGCCTGGCTATTGTTGCTATGGGTGGCGCTGGGTCTGACCGTCAACCACTCGCTTGGCGTGTTTCGGCGCCGCTGGCGGCTTTTCATGCTGCTGGCCACGGTCGGGTCGCCGATGTCCTACAGCGCAGCGGCCGGGTTCGGCGCGGTGACCTGGCTGGCCCCGTCGTGGCTGGTCATCCTCTGCGTGGGGCCGGTATGGGGCCTTGTGGTGGGCCTGATGTTCCGCGAGGCGGGCCTGGATCGTCGCCAACGAAAGCTGGATGCACAAGCGGCCGAGGCCCTGCGCGGATGAACGCGACGGATCTTGCCGAACGTGGCCGCCTGCCGGATTGGATGATCCGGAACGGCATACGGCGGCTGCTGCGCAAGCGACTGCGAGATGAGCATGCCGGCGAGCCGGAAAGACAGGCGCAGACATTCGCCGCCCGGATCGAAGCTTTGGCCCGGTCGGAGATCGCAATCGAAACCGATGCGGCCAACGAGCAGCACTACGAGGTGCCGGCCGCCTTCTATCAGCGGGTGCTCGGACGACATCTCAAGTACTCCTCGGGCCTGTGGGACGAAGGCGTGAGTGATCTCGACGCGGCCGAAGCGCGCATGCTGCAGGTCACTTGCGAGCGCGCAGGGCTTGCCGATGGTCACCGTATCCTGGAACTCGGCTGCGGCTGGGGATCCTTGACCCTCTGGATGGGCGCCAAATTTCCGAAAAGCCGCATCACCGCGGTTTCGAACTCTTCATCGCAGCGCGAATACATCATGGGCGAGGCCGCTCGGCGCGGGCTGGATAACGTCGAGGTCCTGACCTGCGACGTCAACCAGCTCGAGGTGGAACCCGGTTTCGACCGCGTCGTGTCGATAGAAATGTTCGAGCACGTTCGAAACTATCGGCAACTTCTCGGCCGGATTGCGCGCTGGTTGAAGCCCGACGGGTTGCTGTTCGTCCACATTTTCTGTCATCGTACGCTGATGTATCCGTTCGAGACCGAGGGCGAAGACAACTGGATGGGACGACATTTCTTCACCGGCGGCCTGATGCCGGCCGCCGATACGCTGCTGTGTTTTCAGGAAGATCTGCAATTCAGCCGACGCTGGCTCGTCGACGGCAGCCACTATGCGAAAACGGCGCGGGCATGGCTTGACCGGCTCGATGCCGACCGAGCCGCTGTATTGCAAACCCTTGGCGACGATCCCGTACAGCTGCAGCGCTGGCGGATGTTCTTCATGGCTTGCGAGGAGCTGTTCGCATTCTCCGGGGGAAGCGAGTGGATGGTCGGGCATTACCTGTTCGGGAATCGCGATGGAAAAACGGAGCTCGCCGGCGCATGAGCGCACTCAGCGGCTTTTTCAAGGGCGGCATCAAGGCCAAGCTGGTCCGGGTTTTCGTGCTGCAGATCCTGGCGATATCGGTGGCCACCGTGCTCGGCGTTTATGCTGCCGCCTTCGTCGTCGAGCAGGTGCTGGTGCGCGAGGCGCTCAACGGGGAGGCGGAGCATTTCTGGTCGCACTACCAGAAGGACCCGTCGTTTCCCCTTCCCAATACCAATAACCTCAGCGGCTACTTTGCCCATGGCGAAGACGGCGGGGCGCCGGAATGGCTGGCAGGCGTGGAACCCGGTTTCGCCCGACACCAGACGCCGTCCGGCGGAGACCCGGTCGTGCACGTCTCCGAGCGCGACGGCAAGCGGCTGATCCTGGTATTCGACGAGATGCAGGTCTCCAGCCTGGCGTTCTACTTCGGCATTGCCCCGCTGACCGGTGTCCTGCTGCTGATCTATGTTCTGACGTGGGTGGGCTATGTGCTCAGCCGGCGGGCCGTCTCCACCATTGTCCAGCTCGCCGATGCCGTTCGCAGTTTCGACTTCCAGGAAGGCAATTTCGATGCGTTCAAGCTCGATGAATTCATCGATACCGCGGACCCGGAAGTTCTTGCGCTGATGAACGCGCTCGAGCAGTTCAGCAGCCGGCTGGAGCGCTTTGTCGCGCGCGAGCGCAATTTCACCCGCAACGCCTCGCACGAACTGCGAACACCGCTGGCGGTCATCAAGGGCAATCTCGAACTGCTGCAGAAATTCCCGGACCTTCCCAAGCGCGACGAGGTGATCGAGCGCATGGCGCGCACGGTGCGCGACATGGAGTCTCTGGTCGAAACCCTGCTGATCCTCGCGCGCGAGTCGGAATCCAAGCTGGCCTGGTCGTCCGTGCTGCTCAACGACCTTGTGTCCGAGCAGTTCGACCAGGTTCGACGGGCGCTGAACAAGCCCGAGATCAAGACCAGCATGACCGCCGATTGTCTATTGGAGACCGAGGCGCCCGAGAGGGTGCTGGGGATCATCTTCCACAACCTGCTGCGAAACGCCATGACGTTTACCGATGCCGGCGAGGTCAGCGTGCACGTCGACGAGCACTCGGTCGTTATCCGCGATACCGGTTGCGGCATGAGCGAGGCAGATCTAGAACGCGCGTTCGAGCCCTTCTACCGGGCCCACGATCGCTCCAACGAGGGCTACGGCCTGGGGCTGGCGATCGTCAGCCGTCTGTGTCGCCGGTTCGGCTGGCCGCTGGAAGTCGACAGTGAGATCGGCGCCGGCACGGTCTTCCGCGTCAACTTCCCCAAGGCGAACAAGCAATCCTTTCGGGGAAAGGCGGACGCGCCGCAATAGTCGGGCGGACCAATGCCGGATGCGCTTCGCTTGTCCGGCCCACACGGGCCGGGTTCAAGCGAAGAGAAAATGCCTTGTAAAGCACAGCGAGCGGTCGTCTGGGGGTGGCCGCCGGAGCGCAGAAGCCGCAATGTACAACTAAGTACATGAGGATTCCGAGCACCGCCGGACGCTTTCAGACGGCCGCGCAGTAGCCCCAGAGCGATTTTCAGGCGTCGTCGGGGTGGGCGAGTTTGAACCCCATCCCCTGCACCGTATGCAGCAGCTTGGTTTCGAACGGCCGGTCGATGCTCTTGCGCAGGTTGTACATGTGGCTTCTGAGCGTGTCGGAATCCGGCAGCATGTCGCCCCACAGCTCATTTTCAATCTGCTCGCGGCTGACCAGTCGCGGCGATTCGCGCATCAGGATGCGCAGGATCCGGATCGATGTCGGCGATAGATTCAAGCGCTGGCCCTCGCGTTCGACACGCATGGTGCGCGGATCGAACACCAGGTCGCCTACCCGGATGGCGCCGTCGGAAACCTCGCCCCGGGCACGGCGGAGCAGCGCGCTGATCCGGGCCGAAAGCTCCTCCATCTCGAACGGCTTGACCATGTAGTCGTCGGCGCCGACGTCGAAGCCCTCGAGCTTGTCGTCGAGCTGGTCGCGAGCCGTGAGCATCAGGATGGGCGTCGAATCGCCCCGGTCGCGCAGCTTTCTGCAGACCTTCATGCCGTCGACCTTGGGCAGCATCAGATCCAGGATGATGACATCGTAGAGATTGTCCTCGAGCAGGTTCAGCGCAATGGAGCCGTCGGCGGCGTAGTCCATCGCGTAGCCGCAGCCTTCGAGATAGGCCCCGACCGTCGCAGCGAGGTCGTCGTGATCTTCGACGAGCAGAATGGTGGCGTTTGCGGTTTCTTCGTTCATGGTGGGCGCGTCCCGGTTCTCGTGTGAATTCACATTTGTGAACCCAGTTTACGTCCACCGTGTCGACGAAAAATAAACGCTTCTTCACGCCTGGTGAACCTATGCCTGAATCCGCGCTCGGTGCAGATTCAATCCAAGATTCCCTGGATAATCATGTTGCGGGCCTCAGGACTGCCGTCGGACGATCCGCTCTCCCAGCCACCGCAGGCCTTCGGTAGGACCGGGCAGCCGCTCCAGGGCGGACCAGGCGGCTTCGGTCAACTCGTCGGCGTGCCGGCGAGATGCATCGATGCCGAACAAAGCCGGCCAGGTTGCCTTGTCTCGCGCCGCGTCCGAGCCCGCCGGTTTGCCGATTTTTTCGGTGGAACCCTCGATGTCCAACAGGTCGTCCACGATCTGGAATGCAAGACCAATTGCCTCGGCGTAATCACTCAGTGCCCGGTGAAACGGGTCATCGGCGCCGAGTTCGGCCACGGGCATGACGACCGCGGCCCGGATAAGGGCTCCAGTCTTTTTTCGAAACATGGTCTCCAGCGCTTCCCGCGTAGGCGTTGTCGCCTCGAACGCCAGGTCCATGGCCTGTCCGCCCACCATGCCTGCGGAGCCGGCCGAGACGGCAAGCTCGGCGATGGCTTGTGCCGAAACGCGATCCCTCGCCAAGCCCTCGAACGCCAGCGTCAGCAGCGCGTCGCCGGCAAGGATGGCTGTGGCTTCGTCGAAAGCCTTGTGGACCGTCGGCTTGCCGCGTCGCAGGTTGTCGTCATCCATGGCGGGCAGGTCGTCGTGGACCAGCGAGTAGCAGTGTACGAGTTCCACGGCGGAGGCCACCGGGTCGACGCGACTTGCCGGAAGATTGGTCGCCTCGGCCGCGGCGAATGACAACAACGGCCGTATGCGCTTGCCCCCGTTGAATACCGCGTACCTGAGTGCAGCGTGCAGCGCCTGCGGCTCGGAGGACTCTGCAGGCAGCCAGCCGTCCAGCGTCGCCTCGACCCGTTCGATATACCCGTTCGCCCTGTCGTTGAAACCCATCGTCCAAACCCTAGCGGCGTAAAACGGTGATTGTAAGCCGTTGCAAAAGGCGGTGTCTCTCGGACAAGCGCCGTGCGTGTGGAACGGAACGGGCGATGAAAGCATCGGATCAATGCTCCGGTCAATAGCGGCAACGCGAAAAATGCCCGCCTTGGCTCCGCGAGTCGCACGACCGCCGCGAAACGCGGCTGGACGCACCGGACCTGGCAGTACGCGTCGGAATGGTTCAAAATACAATTACCAGCACATGCATGAGTATTGCCTTATTCATCTTGCATCTCGGCTTCCATGCGCGTCCAACGCCTTGAATGACGGAATGCTTGCCCATGTGTCAGGAGTGCGCAAGAGAGCCTGCAGGAGAAGCTCATGAACCATGTTCATAAGGTTGACGGATCGTCGCGGAAGCCGGAACTGGTATTGTCGCAACAATCGTCGAAACAATCGTCACAGCAGTCGGTTCTGCGGTCGGCGCTGGAGTTTCAGACGCGGATTCTCGGCGGCGTTTCGCGCACTTTTGCGCTCACCATTCCCTCGCTTCCCGGCCCCTTGCGCGTTCCGGTCACGAACGCTTACCTGCTTTGCCGAGTCGCCGATACGATCGAGGACGACGCCGGTCTGTCGGTAGAAGATAAGCGCGCCAGTGGCCGCCAGTTCATCGAGGTGCTTTGCGGTAACCGCTCGGCTGCAGCGTTCGCCGAGACACTGGCACCGCGGCTCGCGTCCGAGACCCTGGCCGCGGAGCGCGATCTGGTAGCGCGCGTCGATCAGGTCGTGGAAGTCACCCGCAGCCTCGGAGAGGTCCAAAAACAGGCGCTGATCCGCTGTGTTTCGTTGATGAGTGACGGTATGCACCGGTTTCAGCAGCAGGTGGGTTTGCGCGGGCTTGATTCACAACAACGGCTTGACGAGTACTGTTACTTCGTCGCCGGCGTGGTGGGCGAAATGCTGACCGAGCTGTTCTGCGCATACTCGAGTGCAATCGCCCGGCGTCGTCAACAGCTGATGCGACTGGCCCCGTCGTTCGGCCAGGGTCTCCAGATGACCAATATCCTCAAGGATGTCCAGGCCGACCGGGAGCGCGGCGTCTGCTGGCTGCCACGTACCGCCTTCGATCTGTCGCCGGCGGGGCAAGGCGATCTGATCGGGGAACTGGACGAAGACCGACTCCGCGCCGGCATGGAGCGACTCGCCGTTGTGGCGCACGGGCATCTGCAGAACGCGTTGAGCTACACATTGCTGATTCCGCGTCGCCACCTGGGTATCCGGCGTTTCTGCCTCTGGGCGCTGGGCATGGCCGTTCCTACCCTTGACAATATCTACCATAAACCGGTCTTCGAATCGGGGGACGAGGTCAAGATTTCGCGCCTGGACGTCCGCGGAATCGTGCGCCGGTACGGTCTCATGGCCAGCAGCGATTCGATGCTGCGCACGCTTTTCCGCCGGGCTTCACGTGGATTGCCCAAATCTGATCCGGCGGTTGCAAAAGGACTTCACGCGATTTCACGGGATGCAGCCGTCCGCGCCGAAGCCGGCCTTGCAGGGTATGGCGAACACGAACTGCACGATTCGGTGAGTGCCAAGTGATTTCGACAACACGATCCCGAGATTCAAAAGGGCGGAGTGAATACTTTGACTGAAACGGCAACTGCGAAAACCACGGCGTACGGCACAAGCGTTTCGCCGCCGACCGGCGATTCAACCGGGACCCGTGTCGAAGATGCATTGCGCCGAGGTATCGGGCGCCTGCTGGCCGACCAGAAGGCCGATGGCCACTGGATTTACGAACTCGAGGCCGATTGCACGATTCCCGCCGAATACATCTGCTATCTGCACTACATGGACGAGCGGGATCCGGCGCTGGAATCCAGGCTCGCGGAATTCCTGCTTGCAAGTCAGGCCGGTGACGGCGCCTGGCCGCTATTTCATGGCGGAGAGGGTGATCTTTCCTGCACTGTCAAGGCCTATTTTGCACTCAAGCTCAGCGGGCAGGACGCGAACACCGAACCGATGCAGCGTGCGCGGCACTGGATTCTCGATCACGGCGGCGCCGAACGGACCAACGTGTTCACCCGCATCCTGCTGGCCTGGTTCGAGCAAGTGCCGTGGCGCGCGGTGCCGTACATTCCGGCCGAGATCATGCTGCTGCCGCGCCGCTTCCTGTTTTCGCTGGATCGCATTTCCTACTGGTCCAGGACGGTGATGGTGCCCCTTTTCATCCTGTATTCGCTGCGGGCGCGGGCGGTCAATCCTACCGGCACCGGCATCAGCGAATGCTTTGTGGACGCGCCCGACTCTGTGGACGAGTGGTTCGAAGTCCGGTCCCCGCTCAATCGAGTGTTTCTGTGGCTGGAGGCGCTGGGTCGACGAACCGAGTGGATGATTCCCCGACGTCTGCATCGACATTCGCTCAAACGCGCCGAGCAGTGGTTCATCGAGCGGCTGAACGGACTGGACGGTCTGGGCGCCATTTTCCCGGCGATGGTCAATGCCTCGATTGCGCTCAAGGAACTTGGTTATGCCGACGATCACCCGCTCCGCCAGCAGACTGGGGACGCACTGCGCGCGTTGATCATCGACGAACCGGGCAGAACATACGTCCAGCCGTGCGTTTCGCCGGTCTGGGATACTGGGCTGGCGGCGTTGGCCCTTGATGCCAGTGGCGAGCCCGAGGCGGTCGAGGCGGCCGGGCGTGGGCTGGACTGGCTGATCGAGCGCCAGATTACAGACGCGCCGGGCGACTGGCGGCGCGCACGGCCGGACCTGGCAGGCGGCGGCTGGGCATTTCAGTACCGAAACGATCACTACCCGGATCTTGACGACACCGCCATGGTCGCCTGGGCGATGCACGGTCACGACCCGGAACGCTATCGCCCGGTGGTCGAGCGCGCGGCCGTCTGGCTGGCCGGTATGCAGAGCGGCAACGGCGGTTTCGGTGCATTCGATATCGACAACAGCGCCGAGTACCTGAACCAGATTCCGTTTGCCGATCACGGCGCCTTGCTCGACCCGCCGACGGCGGACGTTTCGGCGCGCTGCCTGACCTTGTTCGCGCTGCTCGACGATTCAAGGTTCGAGCGTGAACGAGCGCGCGTGCGCCGCTACCTGCTTTCGGAGCAGGAAACTGACGGCGCCTGGTTCGGCCGCTGGGGCACCAACTACATCTACGGCACCTGGTCGGCGCTGGTCGCGCTGGGTGCCGACGGGATCGAGCGCAATCGCGGGGCGATCGCGCGTGCGGTGGATTGGCTGGAAGCCTGCCAAAACGACGATGGCGGCTGGGGCGAAGGCAACCAGACCTATCACGACCCGTCGTTGGCGGGCACAGGTAGCTGCTCGCGCGCGTTCCAGACCGGGTGGGCCATGCTGGGGCTGGTTGCGGCAGGGCGAGGCGACACACCGAGCGTCCATCGCGGTGCCGATTACCTGGAATGCACCCAGTCGGCGCGCGGCGACTGGCCCGACCCCTGGTTTACGGCACCGGGCTTTCCGCGCGTGTTCTACCTCAAGTATCACGGCTATTCCCGGTACTTCCCGCTCTGGGCGCTGGCCGCGGCGCGTCGCTCGTGGCAGCAGATCTGACCGGACCGATTGCTGTCGTTGCCGCGCTGGACTGGGAAATGGATGTGTTCGCATCCTGCCCGGCCGGCAAGGGTCGGCTGCTGTTCGAGACGACCGGGCCCGGACACCTTGCGGCGGCGGCCGGCGCCGAGCGGGCAGTCGCCCGCGGCGCGACATGCCTGGTCAGCTGGGGTACCGCGGGAGCACTTCGGCACGGCGAGCCCGGCGACATCGTGCTCGCCGATCGTGTGATGGATCACTCGTTGCGGCAAATTGCAACCGATGCGTCGCTCACAGAGACTCTCGCAGGGGCCTTCGAGCCCATCGCAGCCATTCACCGCGGAACGCTGGCAAGCGCGCCTGACCCGGTGACATCGGCGGCAGATAAACGCGCCCTGGCAACGATCAGCGACGCGATTGCCGTCGACATGGAAAGCGCAGCGATCGCTGACGTCGCATTTCGGTCGGGGCTCTCCGTGGTGGTGGTGCGGGTCATCGTCGATCATTCCGACCGTGCCGTGCCGGCCGCGGCGATTGCCGGCATGGATGGCACGCGCACGCGTCCGGGCCGGGTACTCGCGGGCTTGCTAAGATCACCGCTACAGACCGGCAACTTGATTGCGCTGGGCCTGGCGGCGCGCCGGGCGCGCCGAACACTTCGCGCTTGTGCACCGCTTCTGGCGTCATTGTTCGACCGGCGGCCGGCCTGATCGCACAACCGATATCGAACGATTATCTTTAACGGAAATGATGAATACTCAATCGAAACCGGGCCGGGCCCTCGCCGTCGCTTTCGCGAATTTCGCCCTGATCAAGTACTGGGGCAAGCGTGAGGCGGATCTGAACCTGCCCGACGTGGGGTCGATCTCGATCACGCTGGATGCGCTCTGGACCCGGACCCGGGTGGCGCTGGATCCGGCGCTGGAGCAAGATCAATTCGAACTCGACGGCCAGGTCGGTGGTCCCGGCTCCAGCCGCGTCGCGGCCTTGCTGGAGCGGATGCGTGAAATCGGCGGAACCCGTATTCGAGCGCATGTATCGAGCCGCAACAATTTCCCCACCGGCGCCGGTCTGGCCTCGTCGGCATCGGGTTTCGCCGCATTGGTCACCGCCGCGGATCGTGCATATGGTCTGGGACTGACACCGGCGCGGCGTTCGGAACTGGCAAGGATTGGCTCCGGGTCGGCCGCGCGCTCGATCTTCGGCGGCTACGTGGAGATGCACCGGGGCCGGCTGCCGGACGGCAGCGACAGCATCGCCGAGCCGCTGGCAGCCGCAGGCGACTGGCCGCTGGAGGTCGTTATCGCGGTCAGCGACCGCGGGCAAAAATCAGTGGGCTCGACCGAAGGCATGCAGCGCACCGCGCAAACGTCGCCGTTCTACGCGGCCTGGGTGTCGAATCAGCCAGGCGATCTGGCGATGGCCCGAACGGCTATTGCGACGCGCGATTTCGAAGCGCTTGCGGATGTTTCCGAGGCCAGTGCACTGGCCATGCACGGCCTGGCCATGTCGGCCCGTCCGGGGCTGCTTTATTTCAATGCAACGACTATGGCGTGCCTGCACCGGGTGCGCCGGCTGCGGGCCGGCGGTGTACCGGTGTTCTTTACCGTCGATGCGGGGCCGCAGGTCAAGGCGATCTGTGCGCCGGAAGCCGCCGAGGCCGTGGCTGCCGCGCTCGGCGAAGTCCCGGGCGTCACCGAGATTCTGCGCGCCGGCCTGGGCGGCGGCGCGGACTGCCTGGACGAAGAAGCGCAGGCGCCGGCGTGAAAGCCGTCCAGGCCGCCGCGCCGGGCAAGCTTCTGCTGATCGGGGAATATGCCGTACTGGACGGCGCGCCGGCGCTGGTGATGGCGGTGGATCGACGGGTGAACGTCCGAATCGAATCGGCGAGCGGCGGCGCGGGCCGGCTGAGCGCCGCCCAGCTGGGTATCCGGCAGGCCGCGATGCGGATCGCGGACGGCCATTTGCACTGCGACGGCATGGACCCGGGCGCGCTCGGTCTTACCGGCAGGCTGATTCCGGCGATCATGCGGGCGCTTGGATACGCGCCCGAAGAAGTTGCGGCCCTCGACATCGAGATCGATTCGGGCGCGCTGTTCGAATCACACGCAGGTCGACCGGTAAAGCTGGGGCTGGGTTCCAGTGCAGCCGTATGCGCCGCGCTGGCGGTCGCCCTGAGCGACCGGCTCGAGGGTTCGGCCGATTCGCAGCAAGCCGGCGATCGGCTGGGCCGCTGGCTGCCGGTCTATCGCGAGGCGCTGGGCGCCCGGGCCAGCGGTGCGGACCTGGCCGCGGCTTTCTTTGGCGGTTTCAGCCGATTCCGATCGAGCGGGGATGCCGTGGACTGCAGGATGCTGGGCTGGCCCGAGAAGCTTTACTGGCGAGCCGTTTGGACCCGCCAGGCTGCGCAGACGCCGGATTTCGTCGGCGCTTTCGACGCCTGGAAACGAAGTGATCCGGTCGGTGCCGCCGGAATCCTCTCGCCCCTCAACGAGATTGCGCTTCGCGCTTCGGAAAACGCGGGTGACGCTGCCGGCTTATTGGCCGCCTGCCGGGACTACGCCGGTGCAATGGAAGTCCTGGAAGAGGCCATGTCGGTGGAGATCATGACCGCCCCGCACCGGCGGCTGGCCGGGTTCGGTCGGCAATGTGGCGTGGTCTACAAGAGCTGCGGCGCCGGCGGCGGCGATCTGGGGATTGCCCTGGCGTGCGATCCGGACCGACTGCGGGCATTCGAGACCGGCGTCTCAGATCGCGGCGGTGTTCCGTTAAACTTGACAATATCGGATTCCGGCGCCGGCCTGGCTCCGCGCCGGGCCCAAACCGGCGGAGAAAACCAATAAGGAATCAGCGTGGCACGAATTCCAGAGTTCTACAAGCTGTCTGTCTCGCAGCGGGTTCGCGAAGTGCGCAAGCAGGGCCTGCTTTCGAACCAGGATTATCAGGCGCTGGTCAGCGGGGACCATACGCTGTCGATCCAGTCGGCCGACAAGATGATCGAAAACGTCATCGGCGTCATGGGGCTGCCGGTCGGGCTGGGCCTGAACTTCCTGATCAACGACAAGGAATACGCCATTCCGCTTGTGGTCGAGGAACCTTCCATCGTCGCCGCGTTGAGTTCGGCGGCGAAGATTGCACGCGCAGGCGGCGGCTTTCGTGTCCAAAGCACCGAGCCGATTCTCATCGGCCAGATCCAGGTCGTGGACGTGCCGCATCCGCAGCGGGCCAAGGCCGCGCTGCTGCAGCGCAAGAGCGAGATTCTGAACCTTGCCAACAGTCTCCACCCCAACATGGTCGCGCGCGGCGGCGGCGCCAAGGATCTCGAGGTGCTGATTCATCCCTCGTCGGGCCAGGGCGGTGACATGGTCGTGGCTCACTTGCTGGTCGACACACGTGATGCGATGGGTGCGAACCTGGTCAATACCATGTGCGAAGGCGTCGCCTCGCTGGTCGAGAACATCGCCGAAGGCAAGGTATTCCTGCGCATTCTTTCAAACCTGACCGACCGGGCCATGGTCAAGGCGCGCGCGTCCATTCCGCTGGAAGCGCTCGCCGGCCGCGGCTTCGACGGCGAGCAGGTGCGCGACGGCATTATCCTGGCCAATGAGTTCGCCTCGATCGATCCCTACCGCGCGGCGACCCACAACAAGGGCATCATGAACGGCATCGATGCCGTGGCGCTGGCCACCGGCAATGACTGGCGGGCCATCGAGGCCGGCGCCCATGCCTGGGCCGCCCGGGGCTCGCATTACGCCTCGCTGACCCAGTGGACCCGCGGCGAAGACGGTTCGCTGGTGGGCCAGCTCGAGATTCCGCTCAAGGTCGGCATTGTCGGGGGGCCGCTTCAGTCCAACCCCACCGTCGGCATGAACCTCAGACTTCTGGGTGTGGGCTCGGCTCGCGAACTGGCCGAGGTCATGGGCGCGGTGGGGCTGGCGCAGAATTTCTCGGCGATTCGCGCGCTGGTCACCGAAGGCATCCAGCAGGGGCACATGACCTTGCACGCGAGAAGCGTGGTGGCCGCTGCCGGGGCCACGCCGGAGATCTTCGAGACGGTCGTCGACAGGCTGATCGAGTCCGGTGAGATCAAGGTCTGGAAAGCGCGTGAATTGATCGAGGAAGTGGCGACGCCCCGCGTTGAGTCGGGTGAAGCGCCGGCGCAAAAGACCGAGACGATCTCCGAGCAGCGCAGCGTCTCGGGCGGGCACGGGAAGATCATTCTGCTGGGCGAGCATGCGGTGGTCTACGGTCGGCATGCGATCGCCACGCCGGTGCCGTTGGCCATCCAGGCTCGCGTGCAGCGCGGCGGCGACGGGGTACAGTTGATCATCCCGCGCTGGGGCGTCGAACAGCGGCTGCACAGAAGCGCCGAGAAACAGCACTCGTTCGAGAAATCCCTGGCGATGATTTTCAGGACGCTGGGACTGGAACGCGAAAGCATGCGGGTAGAAATATTCCCCAACGTGCCGCGCGCGATGGGGCTGGGCGGATCGGCGGCGATTGCGGTGGCCACGATTCGTGCGCTGGACCGCTGCTTCGACCTCGGATTGACCGACGAGCGCGTCAACGAACTGGCCTTCGAGTGCGAAAAGATCGCGCACGGGACGCCTTCGGGAATCGACAATACGCTGTCGGTTTACGGTCAGACCATGTTATTCCGGGCCGGTCAATCGCCGCTTCGCAAGGTAATCAAGGTCGACCGGGCGGTGCAGCTGGTGGTGGGCATCAGCGGTATCGAGAGCCTGACCGCGGCCACGGTGGCGCGCGTTCGCAAGGCGCGCGAGGCGCATCCCGAACTGTATGAAAAGATCTTCGACCAGATCGACTCTCTGGTGCTGGAGGGCATGGACGCCCTGATGGAGCACAAGCTGGAGACGCTGGGCGAATTGATGAACGTATGCCAGGGCCTGCTCAACGCGATGCAGGTTTCGAGCTGGGAACTCGAGGAAATGATCCAGATCGCCCGCCGTCACGGCGCCCTCGGGGCGAAGCTCACCGGCGGCGGCGGCGGCGGTTCGATTATCGCGCTGTGTCCGCCCGAGTCGGGTGGTGCCGATCGTATCGAAGCGGGATTGCGTGAAGCCGGGTATCAGGCCATGCAGGTTACAGTGGGCGGGGATCTGGCTCATGGGTGAGGTTGTGCGAGAAAAAGTATCGTTCGACGATGAACCGCTGATTCTGGTCGATGAAAACGACAACGAAATCGGCTATCGGTCCAAGGTCGACTGTCACCTGGGGCACGGCACCCTGCACAGGGCCTTTTCGATATTCGTGTTCGACGATCAGGGCAGGGTACTGTTGCAACAGCGTGCGGCCGGCAAGCCCCTGTGGCCCTTGTACTGGTCTAACAGCTGCTGCTCGCATCCCCGCCGCGGCGAATCGATGCAGCAGGCGTTGCACCGCCGGCTCTACGAGGAGCTGGGGCTGGACGCCGAGCTGGAATTCGTCTACAAATTCGCATACCAGGCGGATTTCGGAGATGTGGGCGCCGAGCACGAATTGTGTCACGTCTATATCGGGGCTTCGGCCGGTGGCGAAGTTCGCGTTCATCCCGGAGAGATCGCCGACTGGCGCTGGGTGCCCATGGATGAAGTCACGCGCGAACTCGAAAATCGCCCCGCTCGATACACGCCCTGGTTCAAGATGGAATGGACGGCCTTGATGGACCAGTGGCGTGATCGCATAGAATCATTGTCGGCGCGCGCATCCGATGGATGAGAAACCGTACCGACAAGGCTGCGCTTCCGTGAAATATGTCCGGGAGCGTTCGGGTCCGGTCAATGAACGATGGACCGGTTGATGTGCCGGTGTAAGTCCATAAATCAAAACGCAACTTGGAGAAATCATGGCAATTCCGATGATCCAGCAATATCGGGTGGCTAAGTACCTGATGCAGAAGAAGCTTTCCGGACAGAAGCGATTTCCGCTGGTATTGATGCTGGAGCCGCTTTTCCAGTGCAATCTGGCCTGCGCCGGCTGCGGCAAGATCGACTACCCCAAGGACATCCTGCAAAAGCGGATGCCGGTTGCCGATGCGCTCAAGGCGGTGGACGAATGCGGCGCGCCGATGGTGTCGATTCCGGGCGGCGAACCGTTGATCCACAAGGAAATGCCCGAGATGGTGCGCGGGATCATCGAGCGCAAGAAGTTCGTCTATCTGTGCACCAACGCCGTGCTGATGAAGAAGAAGATGGACGAATATGAGCCGTCGCCTTATTTCACCTGGTCGGTGCACCTGGACGGGCTCAAGGAGCGGCACGACGATTCGGTCTGCCAGGACGGCGTGTTCGACAAGGCGGTTGACGCCATCAAGACCGCGTTGGATCGCGGTTTTCGCGTCACCACCAACTGCACGCTGTTCGATGGCGAAGTGCCTGAGCACGTGGCCGACTTTTTCGACTACGCCACCGAGCTGGGCGTGGAAGGCATCACGGTTTCTCCGGGATTCACCTACGAGCGTGCGCCGCGCCAGGATGTCTTTCTCGGCCGGAACAAGTCCAAGGAGTTGATGCGCGACATTTTCCGCGCCGGCAAGCAGCGCAAGTCGAAGTGGCCGATGAATCACTCGTCGCTTTACCTGGATTTCATCACCGGCAACCAGACCTACCAGTGCACGCCCTGGTCCAATCCCACCTACAACATCTTCGGCTGGCAGAAGCCCTGTTACCTGCTGGTCGACGAAGGTTATGCGTCAAGCTTCGAGGAGTTGATGGAGGACACGCCCTGGGACGAATATGGCGTGGGCCGCAATCCCAAATGCGACAACTGCATGGCGCACTGCGGTTACGAGGGCACCGCGGTCGTCGATACCTTCAATCATCCGGTCAAGGCGCTGGGTGCCTGGATGCGTGGACCGAAGACCGAGGGTGAATACGCCCCGGATCTCCCGACCTACGACCAGGCGCGGCGCGATCAGCGCATTCCGCTGCAGGTGGTTCAGGACTGAATCTCGTGACCGGCCTTGCGCTGGTCGCGGCCGCCTTGTGGCTGATCTCGCTGCTGCTACCGTGGCGGCCGTGGAGTACGCGCGAGCGGATCGAGCCGACTGATCCTGGCACTGGCCGGTCCGTCGCTGCGGCACCCTCGGTTACCGTTCTGATTCCGGCGCGCAACGAGGCTGCGACCATTCGGCAGACGCTGGAATCGGTCGTGTCCCAGGCCGGCGTTTCCGGTGTCGTCGTGGTCGATGACCAGTCCCGGGACGACACAGCGTCGATCGCGAGCGGGATAGCGGGAGTGCGGGTGATCCCGGGTCAGCCTGCGCCGCCTGGATGGTCGGGCAAGCTCTGGGCCCAGCAACAGGGTCTCGATGCGATCGATACGGCGCTGGTGTTGCTGATCGACGCGGATATCCGGCTCGCGACGGGCATGCTGCAGGCGCTGGTGGAGAAGCTGGAACACGAGCGCTTGGACCAGGTCTCAATCATGGCAAGCCTGCCGGCATCGAGCTGGCCCGAAAAGCTGATGCTGCCTGCCTTCGTTTACTTTTTCAAGCAGCTGTATCCTTTTGCCTGGGTCAATCGCGACGATCGCCCGTTCGCGGCCGCGGCCGGGGGTTGTGTGCTGGTGCGTCGCAGGTGCCTCGAAAAAGCCGGCGCCTTCGAGGCCTGGAAGAACGCATTGATCGATGATTGCGAGCTGGCGTCAAGAATCCGCGCGGCTGACGGGCGGATCTGGTTGGGACTCAGTCACGGCGTCGAAAGCCTGCGTCGCCACCCGGATCTGGCATCCATCCTCGAAACCATCCGCCGCACAGCGTATACCCAGTTGCACCATTCACCGATGCTGTTACTGGTGGTAGTGGTCGTGATGCTGTTCGTCTTCGCAGTTCCGCCGGTCACGGCGATTCTCGGCCTTGTCCGGTTCGAGCCGGCTCTTGCCGCGGCCGGCCTTGCCGGATGGCTGCTGATGGCATTCTCGTTTCTACCTCAGGTGCGCTTCAGCGGACTGGGCTCGCAGTGGGCCCCGGCGCTGCCCGTTTCGGCCATGTTGTTCCTGACTGCCACGGTCTATTCGGGCATTCGCTACCACTTTGGATCGGGTGCCGATTGGAAGGGCCGTAGATACTAGAAAAATCGCGAAATCCTATTTGCGACTTCTGGCTTCGAGCAGTTGGTAAAGTGTGTTCAGCGCCTCGCGGGGACTGAGCGCATCGGGATCGATTTCGTCCAGCATCGCGACGACGGGATCCGACTCGGCCGGCTCGGGTTCTCTCCTTCGCTGTGTGGCAAACAGATTCATCTGGACCGATTCGGCACGCTCGGCCTCGGCCTCCAGCCGTTCCAGGTGGCTGCGGGCGCGCGCCAGGACCTCTTGCGGCAGCCCGGCAAGGCGTGCAACCTGCAGGCCGTAGGACTGGTTGGCCGGGCCTTCGCGCACGCTGTGCAGAAAGACGATGCGGTCGCCGTGCTCGCGTGCGGTCAGGTGGACGTTGACGATGCCCTCGTGGTCGTCGGCCAGCCGGGTCAATTCGAAATAGTGGGTGGCAAACAGCGTCATGGCCTTGACCTGCATGGCAAGTTCCGTGGCCACCGCCCAGGCCAGGGCCAGGCCGTCGAACGTGGACGTGCCGCGGCCGATCTCGTCCATCAGCACCAGTGATTGCTCGCTGGCATTGTGCAGGATGTTGGCGGTTTCGACCATTTCGACCATGAACGTCGATCTGCCCCGGGTAAGATCATCGCCGGCGCCGATGCGCGAGAATATTCGATCCACCGGGCCGCAGCGCATGGCCTTAGCCGGCACGAAACTGCCCGCGTGAGCCAGCAGTACGATGAGCGCGGTCTGGCGCATGAAGGTCGATTTTCCGCCCATGTTGGGGCCGGTGATGACGAGCATGCGCCGGTCGGGATCCAGTTCGCAGTCGTTGGGCACGAACGGATCGTCCTGCACCGCTTCGACCACCGGATGACGGCCTTCGGTGATTTCCAGCCCGGGCCGGTCGTCGAGCACCGGTCGATTCCAGTTCAGCATCTCGGCGCGCTGGGCAAACGTGGCCAGTACGTCCAGCGTAGCCACCGCGCCGGCAAGCGCAGACAGGTCGGCATGTTCGGCGGCCAGCTGTGTCACCAGGTCTTCGTACAGTGCCTTTTCCAGGGTCAGCGAGCGCTCGCGCGCCGAAAGCACCTTGTCCTCGTGTTTCTTGAGTTCCTCGGTGATGAAGCGCTCGGCGTTCTTCAGCGTCTGTCGCCGCGTGTATTCTTCGGGCACGCCGCCGGCGCGCGACTTGCCGATCTCGATGTAATAGCCGTGCACCCGGTTGTAGCCCACCTTCAGGCTGGAAATGCCGGTGCGCTCGCGCTCGGCGGCCTCGTATTTCTGCAGAAAGTCGTCGGCGTTGCTGCTCAGCGACCTCAGCTCGTCGAGTTCGGCGTTGTAACCGTCCCGAATGACGCCGCCGTCCCGTATGAGTACCGGCGGCTGGTCGACGACGGCGCGGGAAAGCAGCGCGGTGATGTCCGGCCGGGCCGGCATCCGATCGACAAGATCGCGCAGGAGCGGGTCTTCGACCGAATCCAGCAGCTCGTGCAGCCCGGGGACGCACTCGAGGCCGGCGCGCAGCGTCGTCAGATCGCGCGGACGTGCGCTGCCCAGCGCAATGCGCGTGAGGATGCGCTCCAGATCGCCGCCGCCGGACAGTGTTTCTCGTACCGCATCGAAACGCGATGCCTCGGTCAGCGCGGCGACGGCCGCGTGTCGCCGGGACAGCGGGTCGCGCTCGCGCAAAGGGTGAATCAGCCAGCGGCGCAGCTCGCGACTGCCCATCGGAGTAGCGGCATGATCGAGCAGGGCAATCAGCGTGTTCTCGCTGCGGCCCTCGGGGTGCCGGTCGATCTCCAGGTGCCGGCGCGTTGCGGCGTCCAGCAGCAGGTGCGCACTGGCTTGCTCGAAACGCATGCCGCCGATGTGCGGCAGATCGCCGGCGAGCATCTCGCGCGCATAGCCGAGCAGGGCGCCGGCCGCGGTTACCGCGCTGCCGGGCCGCTCGATGCCGAAACCGGCCAGGTCCTGGACGCCGAACTGGCGGCAAAGGGCACGCTGGGCGGTCTCGGTATCGAACTCCCAGTCCGGGCGGCGCCGAATCGCGACACCTTCGGTCTGGATCAGCCGGGTATCGAAAGCTTCGGCTACGAGCAGTTCTGCCGGTCGCAAGCGCTCGAGTTCCGCGGCCAGCACTTCCGGAGTTTCAGGCTCGCTGCAGCCCAGCCGGCCGCCGGCCATGTCCAGCCATGCCAGTCCGTGTCGCCTGTCATGACCGGCGCCCAGTCTGCAGACGGTCGCCAGCAAGCGGTCACCGCGATCTTCCAGCAGGGTTTCCTCGGTCAGCGTGCCCGGCGTGACGATGCGAACGACCTTGCGCTCCACCGGCCCCTTGGCGGTATCCGGATCGCCGACCTGCTCGCAGATGGCCACGGATTCCCCCTTGCGCAGCAGGCGTGCCAGGTATGAGTCCACGGCATGGTATGGAATACCGGCCATCGGAATAGGCTGGCCGGCCGACTGGCCCCTGGCGGTCAAAGTGATGTCGAGCAGTCGCGCGGCGCGACCGGCGTCATCGTAGAACAATTCGTAGAAATCGCCCATGCGAAAAAAAAGCAGTATATCCGGGTACTTATCGTTGACCTGGGCCTTGATGCGCAGGTACTGCTGCATCAACGGCGTATGCTTGGTTGGCGCGGCGTCGTTCATCGATGCTCTAAAGTCATGGCGTGGGTTGGAGCTCCGGGGTTGTCGAAAACGTTCGCAAATCGTGAATGGTAAATCGTAAATCGTAAATTGGTCTGTGCTCACCGGATTGATAGGAGCCGGTTTTTGCGGTTCATCATTCACGATTCACGAAAGCGCGATGATCCGGCTTTGAAAATGCAATACACACCGGCTCGTCTGCAAGGCATCATACCTGCCCATGAACACCCGATACGACGATGAATCACTGGCCCTGCGCGCGGCGGCCGTGGCGGCTGAACTGAAGGCGCACGGCCGGGTGCTGGCGCTGGCGGAATCCTGCACCGGTGGCTGGATCGCCAAGGTCTGTACCGATCTTTCCGGCTCATCGGCCTGGTTCGAGCGCGGTCTGGTCACCTACTCGAACCGAGCGAAGTCCGAGGCGCTGGGCGTGAGTGCCTCCAGTATCCAGCGCTTTGGTGCCGTAAGCGAGATTGTGGCCGCCGAAATGGCGCGCGGTGCGCGTAACGTCGCGCATGCGGACTTCGCGATCGCGGTGACCGGCATTGCGGGGCCCGACGGCGGCTCGCCGGACAAGCCGGTGGGCACGGTGTGTTTCGGCTGGGTGAGCCCGGACGATGAGCCGGAGACCGAAACCTGCCTGTTTTCCGGCGACCGCGATGAGGTCCGGCGCAAGACAGTAGCGCACGCTCTCGATGGTCTGCTGTCGCGGGTGTGAGCGACGAGCGCCCGCATCGCAGGCTGTTTTTCGCCCTCTGGCCCTCGCCGGCGATTCGGTCGGGCATCATCGAACGTCGGAAACGCATCGACGGCCTGTCGAGACGGCGCGTGCCGGATCACAACCTGCATTTGACGCTGCTGTTCCTGGGCGACCAGCCGGCCGATCGGCTTGATGAGATTGTCGCTGCCACCGAGCGCCTGCAGACTTCGGGTTTCAGCCTGTTACTCGATCGTTTCGGCTGGTTTGCGCGGGCTCGCGTGGCCTGGCTGGGCGGTTGTGCGCCTTGTGCAGGCCGAACGCTGACGGCGCAACTGGCGGCAAGCATGAGGGGGCTGGGCCTTCAGTTCGACGCTCGGCCCTGGGCGCCGCACGTCACGCTGTTTCGCCAGGTGCAGTCGAGCCCGGCGTTTCCGCAGGTCGAGCCGCTGGCCTGGCCTGCCGATCGGTTCGAGCTTGTCGAATCGCTGCCCGGACAGCCGTATTCGCCCCTGGTCAGCTTGAAACTTGGTTGATCGGCGGCGTTTATCAGCTTTTGAGAAAGCGACCGCTACAATGCATGAGGAACATATCCGGAAGCGCTTGGGAACGCGCCAGGCGCACACAGCAGTTTTGCAGGGGTCGAGTAGGAAAACCGGACGAATGAGGGTAGGAAAATCGCCCGAATGTCGGTTGACCGGTTGGCAGCGAACGGCCCTGTGAGATAATCCAAACATGACCAGAATGCCTTCCGGGCGGAGAGAAGACTATCGTGGGTAACAGCATGGATGACAACAGAAAACGAGCACTTTCGGCGGCGCTGAGCCAGATCGAGAAGCAGTACGGCAAGGGCGCCATCATGCGCATGGGCGACGAGGCGAGAAACCGGGACGTACCGGTTGTATCCACGGGCTCTATGGCGCTGGATGCGGCGCTGGGCATTGGCGGTCTGCCGCGTGGCCGGGTCGTGGAGATCTACGGGCCGGAGTCTTCGGGCAAGACCACGTTGACCCTGCACGCCGTGGCCGAGGCACAAAAGGCCGGCGGTACGGCCGCATTCGTAGATGCCGAGCACGCGCTGGATCCGACCTATGCCCAGAATCTGGGTGTCAACGTCGACGACCTGCTGGTCTCGCAACCTGATACCGGCGAGCAAGCGCTGGAAATCACCGACATGCTGGTGCGCTCCGGCTCGGTCGACATCATTGTCGTCGACTCCGTCGCGGCACTCACGCCCAAGGCCGAAATCGAGGGCGAGATGGGCGATTCGCACGTCGGCCTGCAGGCGCGCCTGATGAGCCAGGCCCTGCGCAAGCTGTCGGGCAACATCAAGCGCACCAACTGCCTGGTGATCTTCATCAACCAGATCCGGATGAAGATCGGCGTCATGTTTGGCTCACCCGAGACCACCAGCGGCGGCAACGCGCTGAAGTTCTACTGCTCGGTTCGCCTGGACATCCGCCGGATCGGTGCGCTCAAACGCGGTGACGAGGTGATCGGCAACGAAACGCGCGTAAAGGTGGTCAAGAACAAGATGGCGCCGCCTTTCAGGCAGGCTGTCTTCGAGATCCTCTACGGCGAGGGTATTTCACGCGAGGGCGAACTGATCGAGCTCGGTGTGGAGCACAAGATCATAAAGAAGTCCGGTGCCTGGTACAGCTACGGCGACGACAGAATTGGACAGGGTCGCGACAACGTACGCCAGTTCCTGAAAGACAACCCGGAAATGGCCGACGAAATCGAAAAGAAGATTCGGGCCAAACTCATGCCGAAGCCGGAAGAGAAGAAGGCGGAGGACAAGAAACCGGAAGACGCGCCTGCACCGACGGCTGCCGAGGAAGCAACGGAGGAGTAATCGGTGTCGTCCCGGGGCGACGATTCATCGACTGGCCCGACAATCGCCGAGGCGCGCGAAGCCGCGCTTCGGCTGCTTGCCCGGCGCGAGCACTCTGCCGTCGAGTTGAAAACCAAATTGGTCGGCAAGGGCTGGCCTGAAGACCTCATCGACCAGGTGATCCCGGCTCTTGGCGAGGCCGGTCTCCAATCCGATCACAGGTTCGCCGAAGCCTTCGCGCGGCAGCGGGCGGGGCGCTGCTACGGGCCGCGCCGGATTCATGCCGAACTTGCGCAGCGTGGAATCGATCCGGGGCTGGCGGTCAAGGCCGTCGAATCGCTGGAAATCGATTTCGCCGAACTTGCGGCGGATTTTTATCAGAAAAAATACGGGAGTCAGGGCGATACCCTGGATTTTCGAGAGCGTGCAAAGCGTTCCCAGGCGCTATATCGGCGGGGTTTCGATTACGAGCACCTGCGCGGACTGATCTGAACCTGACGCCTAGGAACCCAGCCGTAGGAATTTTCCTACGCCTTCTAGGAAAAATCCTAGCTGAAGTTTCCGTTTTTCCTACCCGATTTTGTCCGTTTTTCTGATTTGCGTCCGCGCAATTCGCCTATACCCTTTAGCTCAACACTGGTGGGGTGACTCGGGAGCATCGCGCTCCCGGGCTTTAAGGCGGCACTCGAGACTCTCTCTGCTCTTGTGCCGCCTTTTTTACGGTCGGCCCGACAAAACCTGTGTTCTCTCGATCCTCTCAGTTTCTATCCTCTCAGTCTTCACTCGTCGGCACGAAGTTGGCGACGAACACGGCGATGCCGCCGCTTTCGAGATTGCGCACGATCATCAGAACCGGGGCCGGCAGGCTGAGCCCGGAGTCGACGCTGTAGACCGAGGTGAAGCCGTCTGGGTAGACCAGTTGCCGGCAGCCCGGCGCGCCGTCGAGGATGCAGCCGCGCCGCACGCCCATCGGCGAGGAGTTGGCCTCCTTCCAGGCGTTCTCGAGGTCGTTGGCGTTGTCGAGCTGGGTCTGGACTTCGTCCATGATCGTATTGAGGTCCTTGAAGCTGCCGGCGCCCGGCAGTCCCGTGATGGCGTTCTCGATCGCGTCGATAAGACCGGGGCCGACCATCGTCACGGCGTTGTTGGGGCTCAGCGTCGGGTCGAACCCGAAGCCCTCGATGACCGAGTTCGGAATCTCGAACACGTGCAGCGCGAGGCTGCCGCCGGTGACGATGCCAACGATATTCCCGCCGTTGACGTAGGGCTGCAGCAGGTCCGCGGCGATGATGATGCCCATCGCGCGTGCGACCTGGCCGAGGTAGGGCACGTAGAAGTCGGTGACGATGTTCTGACGGATCTGGCTTGCAGTCATGATCCCGGGCAGCGTGAAGCGCGCGGCGCGCGAGGCCTGACGGCCCCCGACCAGACCGGCATTGCGGAGCTCTGCGCGTACGGCCTCGATGTCGGCGCGCAGCAGCCGCGGCACCCGGGTGCCCAGCAGCGAGATGATGACGCCCGAGGCATCGAGCACCCCGTAGACGTCCGGCGCCAGCGCGGCCAGCACCGAGGCGGTCTCGATCAGGTCCTGGTTCAGGGCGTCGATCACTGCGTCGGGCGCGGAGCCTTCGGCAATGACTTGCTCTAGCGTTTCGATCAGCACCAGCAGATCCAGCGAGACTTCCCGGTAGGCTTCATCGTCGGGCCCCGGCGGGAATCCTTCGGCCTGCGCCAGCCCCGGTTCGGGCGGTACGCCGCCGTCGGGCGCGATCGGGCTCAGCGTGCGCAGCCGGCGCGTGTCGAGTTCGGCCAGCAGCTCGCCCAGCGCCTGGTCGAGGGTCTCGATGGTCGGGACATCGTTGACCTCGACCGCGACGATCAGCGCGTCGAGGATCGCGCGGTACTCGGCCAGTTGGCCGGCGAACTCGCTGTAGGCGTCCGCGCCGGGCCCGTCGCTGATCGGCTGCGCGACCACGGCCTGTTCGGCAACCGTCTCGGCATCGAACGAGGCCTCGACAAGAATCGGGCCCTGGCTGTCGGCGAACGTCGTGATCGTGGCGCCCGAAAGCGTCGGCGGCGTCCCGTTCACGGTTGTGGTATCCAGCGCCAGCGTCACGCCCGGCTGCGGTTCCAGCGGCGTGCCGTCGATGTCGCGGATGCTGACGTTCACTGTCCCCGTGCCACCGGCCGGGATCACGCCGGGCGTAATCGAAATCACCGCACGCGGTCCGCCGGAGACTTCGATCCCGACGGAGGAACCGGGCGGCACACGGGCGGCGCGGGGCGGGTTCTGCAGGCGCACGGTGTCGCGCGGTACGGACGCATCGTTGACGAAGACGACGCTGCCGACCAGACCCGCCCCGGTTAGCCTGGCCAGCGCCTTGTCGAGCGTGAGACCCTGCACGCCGGGCACCTCCACCGGCACCGGCCCGCGCGAGATCTCGACTTGCACGGCCCCGCCGGCGGCGATGGGCGTGCCGGGCGGGGGCTGCTGGGCGGCAACCTCGCCGGGGGGCACCAGATCGCTGAACACCTCGCGCAGCGGATCGACGACCAGCCCTGCGGCCTCGACGGTGGCAATCGCCTGAGCTTCGGTCAATCCGGCCAGGTCGGGCGTTGTCCCGGCCGGCACGACATCGATCACGAACGACTGGAACGCCGAGACGCCGATGCTGTCGGCGACCTCGACGGCCACAACGTGTTCGCCGAGATCGCCGCCGACCGGCTCCCAGCGCAGCGTGCCGAGCGCGTCGATGCTCATCCCGGGCGGCCCTTCGGCGATGTCCCAGGCCAGGATCTCGCCGGGGTCGGCGTCCACGGCCAGCGCACGATAGACGTATTCGAAGCCGGGCGAGGCCACGGTTCGGGGCGTCGAAACGATGCGCGGCGGACTGTTGGGCGGCAGAATCGTGATGTCGACGGTCGCGAGGTTGGACTGGAACTCGCCATCGCTTGCACGATACGTGAACGCGTCGCCGTCCTCGATGCGGTCCTCGGGCAGGCGCTCGTTGATCATGGCCTGGTTGAGTCCGGGCAGCAGCCAGTGAGGTCGTTCTTGCGCCGGGATGGTCAGGTCGTCGTTGACGTTGGTGACGTGGTAGCGCTGCTCGTTCCAGATCGATCGCATCGGCGGCCAGTCGTCGGCCGGGCTTTCCCAGACGCTGACCACCTCGTCGAAACCGAAGCTGAACCCCCCCGGAATAACCAGTTCGGCAGTGCCGTCGGCGTCGACGTCGGCGAACATCGGCAGCGTATGGTCGGTGGGCCGGGGGGTGTCGAGGGGGAACGCATGCTTTTCCGTGCCGTCGCGACCGTCCCAGACATGCAACGTACTGTCGTTGTCGACGAACACGACCTCGACAAAACCATCGCGGTCGAGGTCCAGCACCGTCGCGCCGCTTGACCGGGTAGTCACGTTCTTGCTCCATTTGACCGTGCCGTCGCGTCCGTCGAGCACTTCGAAAAGATCCGATCCCAGTATGTTCGGGAAGAGTATGTCGGCGTATCCGTCGGCGTCGACGTCGGCGATCGAAATAGGGGCAGTATTGAACCCGAATGGCCGAGCGACCTCCCAGGGATCCCCTGCGGGCGTCAACAGGTCAGTGCCGTCGTGGTTCCAGGCCACGACGTTGCCGCGATTGTCGGGAAGCGAGCCGCCCCCTCGCGTGCGCACGAGTTCGGGGTAAGGATCGTCGTCCAGGTTTGCAACGATCGGAAAGTTCTGCGACGAAAAATTGGAAACATTGTCGGTCCGCGTCCAGAGCAACTGGCCGTCGTTCGACCATGCGGCGTTGCCGACGACGACCTCGGGGTCGCCGTCGAGGTCCAGGTCGACGACGGTCACGCGGGTCGGTCCGCCCATGGCGGTCCCCGGCGCTGAAAAGCGATCGAGCTTGCGCCCCTGGTGATCCCAGACCTGAAGGCGCGCCTGTGAACTCGCGCCCGAGCCGGGTGCGACCAGGATCTCGGGGGTGCCGTCGCCATCGAGATCGGCGAGGCTGATCGCTGCGTCTCCCATCGTTCCTTCGCTGGCCTGCGAGTTGGATCCAGCGGGAAAAAATCGCTCGGCCAGCGGTTCGCTGATCCACTTGATATGACCGTCGTGCTCGAACGCGTAGAGCCTGGTGACCGGCGGGACACCTCCATCCGTCTCGCCGCCGGCGACAATGATCTCGGGCTTGCCGTCGAGGTCGATGTCGCCGATTGCCGGCTTCGAGAAACTGCCGATCTGGCGACCGGCGAAAACGCGCTGCCAGTCGACGGCACCGCTTTGGCCGTCGACGGCGATCAGGACGGATGTGCAGCAGCCGCTACCGTCCCTAACGAGAATCTCGGACGCCGGGTCGTCGTCGAGGTTCGCGATCAGCGGCTGCCAGGTCGCTCCGCCGTTCGGATTGACCAGCGACCATTTCTGGCTCAGGGCTATCGTGCCGGCCGGGTTGTCCGGGGTGTATTCGAAACCACCGTCGGCGTCCAGCGACAGTGTGCCGCGGACCGGGCCGGCGACGGGCAGCGCCGACAGCGTATCGCCGTTGGAATCGGTATCGTTGGCCAGCACGCCGGGCGCGGTCACCACAAGCGTGTCGCCGCGCTCGACGCGGTAGCCGTCGTCGTCGATGGCCACCGGCGGTCTGTTGAGATCGACGAAGATTTCGAACGCGGCCGCTGCGGTGAACCCGGCCACATCGGATACCGTGACGGTGACGGGATGCGGTCCCAGCTGCTGCAGCGTAGGCGTCCAGCCAATGAGGCCGGTCACCGGGTCAACGACCATGCCGCCGGGCCGCTCGGTCAACGCGAAGCGCAACGTGTCGCCGGGATCGGGATCGGAGGCCTGCACCTGGACCGTCAGCGCGACGCCGGGCCGGCCGCCGCGGTCGGGCAACGAGCCCAGTTCGGGCGCCTGGTTGTCGGCGACGACGCTGACACCGAACGCTTCGGTGTCGAACTGCCCCGACAGGTCGCTTGCACGCACGACAACCGGATTGTTGCCGATATCGGCCGTGGCCGGCAGCCACTCCACAAGCCCCGAGGCCGGGTCGATGGTCATTTGCGACGGGGCTTCGTCGAGTGAAAACGTGACCGCATCGCCCGGGTCTGGATCGGGTGCGGTGACGGTCAGCGCGAACGGGTCGGCCACGCGGATCGTGAGTCCGGCTATGGGATCGATCAGCGGCGCTCCGGACGGATCGACGACCTGGACGCCGAACGTCAGCGTGTTGGCCAGTCTGGCGAGGTCCTCGACCCGCACCGTGACCGAATCGGCCCCCACCTGGGCCTGCGTCGGCGTCCATGCGATTGTCCCGTCCCGTTCGCGGATTGTCATGCCGGCCGGCGCATCGACCAGCGAGAAGCTCAATCCGGCCTGGTTCGCCGGGTCGGCGGTGTCGACGTCGATGACCAACGAACGCCCGGCGGCGGTCGCCTGTTCGTCTACGGGGACGAACTGCGGCACGTTGCCGGTGCCTTCGAACGAATTGACGAAAAGAATTTCCCCGGCACCGGCGACAGCCCAGTCGGGCGTGCTCGCCGCGATCAGTGCCGCCATCATGCCGAACCGGACCTGGTGTCGTAGCATCAGGAATCTCATGGCAATGCTCCGGCCGCCGTGAACAGCGGGTTGGGTGCGCGGAATACGTCTCGCGCGTCGTTGGCGTCGCCCGACACGAGATTCGTCGCGTCGGACTCGAACACCACCCATTCGCCGCTGCCCGAGATCCCCGGCTGGAAGCTGTGCCCGTCGGCCGAGCCGCCCGGCGGCGCGCTGACCAGTGCGGTTTCGCCGGTATCGCGGTCATGGACGAAAATGTCGCCGCGATTGTTGTCGTCGCCGGCAACGAGGTTCGAGGCCATCGACCGGAACGCGACGAACCGGCCGTCGTCGGAAACGCTGGGCTCGAAGCTGTCATGGTCGGCTTCGGCGTTGGCACTCGATACGCTGACCCGCTGGGTGGTGCCGGCCGCGAGATCGCGGACGAAGATGTCCCAGTGCCCGCTGGTATCGCCGGCGACCAGATCCGAGGCCTGCGATCGGAAGGCGACGAAGTTGCCGTCTCCCGAGACGAACGGCCGCAGGCTGTCGCCGTTGGCCGGTACGCCATCGGGCGTCGCGCTGCCGAGCAGCGTTACACCGGTGTCGCGGAACCGGACGAACACGTCCGTGCTTCCGTTGAAATCGTCGGCGACCAGGTCGTCGGCATAGGAGTGGAAAACCACGACGCTGCCGTCGTCGGACAGCGTGGCCGACGCGCTGTCGCCGCGGCCTTCGTCTCCGGAGGAATCCCGCGAAAGGCGTTCCAGCGGCGGCCGGGGATCGGTCGCGATGTCGAAAACGAAGACGTCGAAGGTGACGTTGTTGTCGTCATCCGGCGGGCGGACGCTGGCCGGGTAGGCGCCCTGGAATGTGGCTTTCGAATGGAAGGCCACGAACCGTCCGTCGCCGGAGACCGCAGGTTGCAGCCGCCCCTTGACCGGTGTACCGGGACCTCCGTTCACTTCGCGCGGCAGCAGGTGCTCGACGGTGCCCGTCGCGGCATCGTAGACGGCCGTCAGCGTTACCCCGGAGGTCGCGACCCGCCCTTCGAAAGTGACGATACCGCCGTCGTCGGAGACGCTCGGCAGACGGCTGTAGGCCGGGGTCTCGCTGCTATCGGGCTGCAGGCTGACCCGTGTCGTCGTTCCGGCGGTCAGGTCGCGGACGAACACGTCGGTCCAGTCGTTGGTGTCGTCGGCCACGAGATCGGCGGCATTCGACCTGAACGCGATGATGTTTCCATCGTCCGAGACCGCGGCCTCGTAGCTGTCCGCGCTGGCTGGCGCGCCGTCGTTGGCAACGCTGATGCGCTCGATCTGGGCGCTGATCGAGAAACTGGTCATGGCCAGAAGTCCGCCGATGCTCCAGACGATACAACCGATGTTTTTCCGACGGTATTCGGGCACGGGCAATACTCCTGCAAGGTTTTCCTGCCCCGAATAGCGCATTGCAGGCGAATTTCGTATCAGTCGTTGCAGAATTTTCCCGATATCTGACGACTTGCCGCACAACTCGCGGCTGACTACACTGGGGGTCTGAACAAAAAGCGGCGGGCCAAGGGCCCGGAGAACGTGTCCGAACAGCCGGGAGAGATCACGACAGTCCTGCGGCGCTGGTCCGGCGGCGACGAGCGGGCGCGCCAGGAGCTGGTCGACCGTGTCTACGCCGAGCTCAAGCAGCTGGCCCGTGCCCGGTTCGCCGGCGAACGTTCGGATCACACGCTGCAGCCGACCGCCCTGGTGCACGAGACGTATCTGAAACTGATTCAGGGCGATCAGGTGTCCTGGCAGGACCGCGTTCACTTCATCGCCGTCTCGGCACGCATCATGCGCCAGATTCTTGTCGACAGCGGCCGCAGGCGACGGGCCGCAAAGCGTCGGTCCGACCCCGGCGATGCGCTGTTGCTTCAGTCGGGGGAACGCGCCGAGGACACTGTCGACGTGCTCGCGCTCGACCAGGCCATGGCTCGCCTCGAAGCTTTGGAACCCGACCAGGCGCGAATCGTCGAACTGCGATATTTCGGCGGCCTCACCATCGAGGAAACCGCGGCGGCGATGGATATCTCCGTTGCCACCGTCAATCGGTACTGGCGCGCCGCGCGGGCGTGGCTGTTTCTGCAATTGAGTCCGGGTGGAGCAGGGTGAACGAGACAGGCGATCGAGGTGCGAACGCCGAAGCGCCCCAGCTGCCGGACGAACCGGAAGCGGCCGCGCTGGGCGTGTTTTCCGAATATCTGGAACGTCTCGAAGCAGACCGGGACGAATGGCTGGAGAAGCGGCTGCAGGCGCGGCCCGAAGTCCTCGAGCGCGTTCTACGCCTGATCGAGGCTGAGCGCGACAGCGCCGGCTTTCTGGAAAGTGACCTTCGAGCCACTGCGGTGCGCGGCCGATCGGGCGATCGACTGGGCCCTTGGGCGCTGGTCGAGCAGCTTGGCGTCGGCGGCATGAGCCGCGTATTCCGCGCTCGGCGAACCGACGGCGTCTACGACCAGGATGTTGCGATCAAGCTTTTCGACGGGGCGCATCTCGACCCGTCCACAGCCCAACGGTTCGATGCCGAAAGACGCATCCTGGCTGCCCTGGATCATCCCGGCATCGCACGGATCATCGACGGAGGCACGAGCAAAGACGGCACGCCCTACGTGGTCATGGAACTGGTTCAGGGCCAGCCGATCACCCGATACTGCAACCGCCGCGAACTCGGTCTGGCCGAAAGACTGACGCTTTTCCAGAAGGTTTGCGTTGCGCTGGAAGTGGCGCATCGGCACGGCGTGGTTCATCGCGACATCAAGACCGGCAACGTGATGGTCAGCGATGACGGCGAGCCAAGACTCATCGACTTCGGTATTGCCAAGGTGCTGGCTTCCGCCGGTATTGCCGTCGACCTGCCCGAAACGCGCCAGGGCAATGCACTGATGACGCCGGAGTACGCCAGCCCGGAGCAGTTGCGTGGCGCTCCGGTCGATGTCACGAGCGATGTCTATTCGCTCGGCGTGCTGCTATATGAATTGCTGACCGGCACGCGGCCGCACAAGATCGCCGGCCTGAGCCCGGCCGAGATGGAGAAAACGGTTTGCAACACCATTCCGGCCGACCCCAGCGAAATGGTGTTGAGGCGCATTGCGTCGCCCCCTTCCGGACTGGGCGAAGTCGGCGTATTGCGGCGCCGGCTTCGCGGCGATATCGACCGTATCGTGATGACGGCCATGCGGGTCGACCCGGCGGACCGATATGCATCGGCGCTTGGGTTCGCGCAGGATCTCGAGCGGCACCTTTCCGGGCAACCGGTTCGGGCACGCGGCGCCTCCAGGATTTATCGAGCATCCCGGTTCATCGGCCGCCACCGGGTCGGTTTCGCCGTCACGGTGGCGACCTTCGTGCTTCTGGCCGGCGCCCTTTTCGTTGTGGACGCTCAGCGCGAACGCGCCAGGGCCGAAGCGGCGCGGGCGGAATCGGCGCGAGCCTTCCTGGTCGAGATGATCCAGCGCGCCGATCCGTTCGAGAACGCCGACGCGCCGACGCTGGCCGGCGCGTTGAAGCAGGCCGTGCCGGGTCTCGGGCAACGCTTCGAGGGCCAGCCGCTGCTGGAAGCCGAGATGCGCTATGCGATCGGCTATGCGCTGCAGAATCTGGGCGAAGTTCAGCTTGCTCGCGAACAGCTGAAGCTTGCACTCGCGATGCGTCAAGAGGCGGGAACGAGCATCGATATCGCCGAAGTGCACGACGGCCTGGGCATCGTCGCCTGGTGGGAAAGCGACTTCGACCTCGGCGAGCAACACTTCGAGCGTGCAATCGTGCTGCTGAAAGGGCAGCAGGCGGAGCGTGCCAGGGTGCTCCGGGTCAACGTGCTGGCCAACTGGGCGGCAATGCTGATCGACGCGGGTGATAGTGAAGAAAGCGAACGCCTGGCGCTGCAGGCGCTTGACGCAGCCGAAAGCGCTGATACGGTCAGCGCAGAAACGCTGGCAGCGATCTGGTCCAGTGTGGCTACGGCACGCGACGGATTGGGCAAGCAGAAGCAGGCGCTGGCAGCATTCGAGCACACGCTCGAGCTTCAGCGCGATGCCACCGGCGAGATGCATCCCAGCTTTGCCATCGTGCTCAACAACCTGGCCCTGATGTATTACGGAATGGACCGCCTCGACGATGCGGTAAAGACCATGGAGAAATCGGTGCGCATTCGACGCGCAACCCTGGGCAAGTCACATCCGCAGACGGCGACGGCACTGTTCAATCTTGCCCGGCTGCAAACGCTCGCCGGCGATCTGGCACCGGCCGAGGGAAATGCCCGGACCGCGCTGGCGGTGGCGCGTAACGGCTACGAAGCCGGTCATCCGAGAATCGGCAAGGCCCACGAAGCTGTGGCGATTGTACTCAACGCCCGGGGTGTCTTGCCGGAGGCGCTGGAGCATGCCGAAGCCGCCAGCGCAATCTACGCTGAGGCAACTGCAGTGGACCCGGCCTGGATCACGGCCGTAGGTGAATTGATCCTAAAGATCCGCGACGACCAGGCGACCGTCGCCGCGGATTAGATATTTACAGGATATTCCAGAGCCTCAGACCGCCTCGAAAATACCGGCGGCGCCCATGCCGGTACCGATGCACATGGTGACCATGCCGTATTTCTGCTTGCGCCTTCTCATGCCGTGGATGAGCTTGGCCGCCAGGATGGCGCCGGTGGCGCCCAGCGGGTGGCCCAGCGCAATGGCGCCGCCCAGCGGGTTGACCTTGGCCGGATCAAGTTCCGTCGTGCGGATCACCGCAAGCGCCTGCGCTGCAAAGGCTTCGTTGAGTTCGATCCAGTCGAGGTCGTTCTTCGAGATGCCGGTCTGTTCCAGCACCTTCGGGATCGCGGCGATCGGGCCGATGCCCATGATTTCCGGCGGTACGCCGGCGACCGAGAAACCGCGGAAAACGGCCAGCGGGGTGAGATTGTATTTCTTCAGGATCTTTTCCGAGACCAGAATCAACGCACCGGCGCCATCCGACATCTGCGAACTGGTCGCCGCGGTCACGGTGCCATCGGCACGGAACACGGTGCGGAGCTTGCCCAGTGCTTCAGGCGTGGTGTCGCGGCGCGGCCCTTCATCGGTGTCGATCACGGTTTCGATCTTGCGGATCGCGCCTGAATTGAAGTCCGGCTGGTGACTGATCACGGTGTACGGGCGAATCTCGGTGAACTCGCCGTTGTCGATTGCCTTGATCGCCTTCTGGTGGCTCTCGTAGCCGAACCGGTCCTGGTCTTCGCGCGAGACATTGTATTTTTCCGAGACCTTTTCGGCGGTGATGCCCATGCCGTAGGCGATGCCGATGTTGTCGTCCTCGAAGACCTTCGGATTCATCGCCACCTTGTGGCCCATCATCGGCACCATGGTCATGGTTTCGGTGCCGCCGGCGATCATCACGTCGGCCTCGCCCAGGCGAATGCGATCGGCGGCCATGGCTACGGTCTGCAGCCCCGACGAGCAAAATCGATTGACGGTCACGCCGGGCACAGAATCCGGTAGACCGGCCAGCAAGCTGCCGATGCGCGCGACGTTCATGCCTTGCTCGGCCTCGGGCATCGCGCAGCCGACGATAACGTCCTCGACCATGGATCCATCGAGTTCAGGCACCTCGGCCATCGCTTCGCGGATGACATGCGCAAGAAGATCGTCGGGCCGGGTATTGCGAAAGCCGCCCTTGAAGGCTTTCGCGACCGGGGTTCGGACGGCGGAAACTATGTATGCGTTACTCATATCGTTCGTGTCCTGTCGATAATTCATTTCAAGCGGTTTCCGGGTTCCGGTTTCGGGTTTCCGGTAAAAACCATAAAAAACACTCGGTGCGGCCTTTACGGGTTTCCGGAAACCTGAAACCGGAAACCCGAAACCGTCAGTTGCGTAAAGGCTTTCCAGTCTTGAGCATATGCACGATGCGCTCCTGGGTCGGCTTCATCTTCGCGAGCTCCACGAAGTGCTTGCGCTCCAGCGCGTACAACCAGTTTTCGTCCACCGGAGTACCGCGGTCGATGGCGCCGCCCGAAAGCGTGTCGGCGATGCGGGCGCTGATTTCGAAGTCGTGATCGCTGATGAAGTTGCCCTCGTACATGTTGGCCAGCAGCATCTTGAGCGTCGCGATGCCGACGTCGCCGGCGGCCGGAATGCGGCGGCCGGGCAGGGGCGCCCGATAACCTGTGGCGTTCATGCCGCGAATTTCGCCGTGCGCGGCGTGCAGCAGTTCGTGTTCGTGCATCACAATCGCGTCGGATTCGCTGAGATACCCCATATTGCGCGCTTCCATCGCCGAGCCGGAGACCTGACCCATGGCGACCTGCTTGAAGCGTTTTTCCAGCAGTGGATAACTGTCGCCGGCTTTTGTCTGATCGTGAACTCTGAACGCCAGCGTGCCAAGCCCGCCCCCAGCGGGCAGCAGGCCCACGCCGGCTTCGACCAGGCCCATGTAGCTTTCCAGGTGCGCCACGATTCGGCTGGCGTGCATGGCAAGCTCCAGCCCGCCACCCAGCGCCAGTCCGCGCACGGCGGCCACGCTGGGAACGGCGGCGTAGCGCAGTCGGAGGTTGGCTTGCTGGAAGTCGGCGACAAGCTTCTCGACCTTGTCGTACTCGCCGTTTTCCACCCATTCCATGGCGGCCTTCAGGTTGGCGCCGGCCGAAAACGGGCCGTTGGGCTGCCAGATCACGATGCCTGAGAATTCGCGTTCGGCACGTTCGATCGCTTCGTTGAGGCCGTCGATGACGCCGGTATCGATGACGTTCATCTTGGACTTGTGCGACACGATCAGAACGTCGTCCTGCAACGTCCACAGGCGTGCGCCGGGCAGGTCGGAAACCGTGGTACCGCTGTCGGCGCGTTCGCCGACCAGGCGCGGCGGCTGAAGCTGGCGATCGTAGACATCGAGGTCTGGCCTGGGCGAAGTGGCGCCGTCGCCGGTGACCGAGCCGGTTTCCGAATGCGCCGCCGAGACCTTGTCGACCCAGTCGGGCAGGGCGGCATCGGCCAGCGCCTTGCCGTTTTCGATGTCGCGCCGAATCAGCGCGGCCACGTCGTTCCAGCCGGCGGCCTGCCAGATTTCGAACGGGCCCTGTTGCCAGCCGTAGCCCCACTGCATCGCGAGGTCTATTTCACGCGCCGACTCGGCGATTTCGGCCAGGTGGACGGCGCAATACTGGAACAGGTCGCGATGAATGGCCCAGAGGAATTCGAGTTCGGGACGATCGGAGTCGGCAAGAGTTGCCATCTTCTCGGCTGGATCCCGAATGCCCAGCACCTGCTTGACCGCGTCGTCGAGGCTGTAGTCGGTATCGCGATACGGATGACCATCGTCATCGGATTCCGGGTCAAGCACACGTATTGTCTTGCCTTCCTTGCGGAATACGCCTGCACCCGACTTCTGGCCGAGCGCGCCGGCGTCGATCAGCTTCCGCATCCAGTCCGGCACCTGGTAGTAGGGATGCCACGGGTCGTCCTCCAACTTCGTTTCCATCGTATTGATGACGTTGGCCATGGTGTCCAGTCCGACCACGTCGGCCAGCCGGAAGGTGGCCGATTTCGGCCGACCGATTGCCGGGCCTGTCAGCGCATCGACGGTGTCGAAGCCAAGGCCCAGCCGCTTGGCGTGGTGTACCGTCGAGATCATCGAAAACACGCCGACGCGGTTGGCGATGAAGTTGACCGTGTCGCGGGCGCGCACGACGCCCTTGCCCAGCGTCTGGGTGAGGAAGACTTCGAGCTCGTCCATGGCGCCGGCGTCGGTCCCCGCGTGCGGGATCAGTTCGACCAGGTGCATGTAGCGCGGCGGATTGAAGAAATGCACGCCGCAGAAGCGGGCGCGATTCTTTTCGGGTAGAACGCCGGCCAGTTCGGTGATCGAAAGTCCCGAGGTGTTGGAGGCGAAGATGGCGTCGGGACGAATGTGCTTCTCGATCTTGTCGTACAGCGATTTCTTGATGTCGATACGCTCGGCAACCGCTTCGATGATGAAGTCGCAGTCGGCAAGTTTTGCCGCATCGTCATCGAAATTCTCAGGATGCAGGAATTCGACGAGGCTCATGTCGGCCAGCGGCGGCGGCTTTAGCTTGGCCAGGCGCTGGATGGAACCCTTGACCAGATCGTTTCTGCCGCCTTCTTTGGCCGGCAGATCGAATAGTCGTACCGGAATGCCGGCCGCGGTCAGGTGAGCGGCAATCTGCGCGCCCATGACGCCGGCGCCCAGCACCGCTGCTTTTTTGACGATGAATCTGTTGTTGGACATTTGAGGGTGGATTCCTTTTCGGTCTTAGGATGATTCAAGGATTTGTGCCGTTGCTGCTTCTTTCGTAAACCGTGAATCGTAAATGGATGAACCCGCTTCGTCGAGTGCGAGTGGTTTTTCAATTCACGATTTACCATTTACGCAAGTTATCCAAGGACTCAAGTCCACAACGCTGCCGCGCTCTGAGTCGGAGCCCGATTCAAAGCATCAACTCGCCTTGGCCAACGGCGATTCGGCTTCACCGAATTGAGAGTGCGTGATGGCCTCGTGGTCGAATTCGTCGACCGCAATCAGCTCGGCCGAAAGACGTTGAGCCTCGATCAGCAACCTGGCCTGTTCTTCATTGATCAAGCCGGCCTCGACCGCCTTGGCTGCCAGTTTGTCGACGTTTACAGGGGTCGGCTGACGCTTCATGCCGTTAACCACAAGGCGCTCGGCTTCCTCTGCCGCCAGCACGGCGTCGAAAGCCTTCAGCGCGACCGCAGCGCCGACGCCTTCGGTAGGCTGGAAGATGCCGTGGGTCAGACGATCACGCGTTGCGTTATGACTCATCATCATCATTGCGATCTTGTGACCGGCACGGTCATCGGATTCGGCGTGCACCCGGCCGAACGGGAAGCAGATCCGCTTGAGCAGCCAGCCGATCGCGCCGGTCGGGAAGTTGGCGAGTATGCCGTGCAAAGCCTCCTCGACACGGTGCAGGCTGTCGTTGACACCCCAATCGACCAGCGGCAGATCGTCTTCGGGTCGACCGTCGTCCTCGAATCGCTTGAGCGTTGCCGAAGCAATATAGAGGTGACTGAGTGCGTCGGCGAATCTGCCCGACAGTTTTTCGGCGAACTTGAACTTGCCGCCGAGGATCAGCAGTGTCGTGTCGGCTATGAGTGTGAAATTGGCGCTCAGCCGGTTGATGCGTCGATAGTGGCGCGCCACCGGCCCGGCGACAGGTGAATGGCTGATCCTGCCGGCAGTGAGGCCGAGCGCGAGGGAACGCACGCCGTTGCTGATGGTGTAGCCGATATGGCCGAAGAATGCATGGTCGAACTTCTGCCGCGCACCGGGCGACTGACTGGTGGCCGCGGTCATTTCCTTGAGTAACCACGGATGACAACGGATCGCGCCTTGACCGAATATGATCATCGAGCGCGTCAGTATGTTTGCACCTTCGACCGTTATTGCCACCGGAACCGACTGATAAATGAGCCCGAGGTAATTGCGCGGCCCCATGATGATCCCCTTGCCGCCGTGGATGTCCATCGAATCGATCGTGACTCGACGATACGCCTCGGTGAGATTGGCTTTGAGGATGGCCGATAAAACGGCAGGCTTTTCGCCCTGGTCGAGTGATACAAGCGTCATTTGGTGCGCGGCATCCATCCGGTAGGTTTCCCCGGCGATTCGCGCAAGCGGCTCCTGGATGCCCTCAAAATTGCCGATCGGCTGCTTGAATTGATACCTGACACGTGCGTACGCGCCAGTGACCGCACTGAGCATCTTGCCGGATGCGACCGAGAGCGCCGGCAACGAAATCGCGCGACCGGCCGACAGACAGTGCATCAGCATGATCCAGCCCTGGCCGACGCGCTTCTGACCGCCGATGACCCAATCCATTGGAATGAAGACGTCGGTCCCTCTGGTGGGACCGTTCATGAAGGGGGCGCCGCCGGGAATATGGCGCTTGCCGTTCTCGACGCCCGGCGTGTCGGCCGGAATCAGCGCGCAGGTAATGCCGAGATCCGTCTTGTCGCCGAGCAGGCCGTCCGGGTCGAACGCCTTGAACGCCAGACCGACCAGCGTCGCCACCGGTGCAAGCGTGATGTAGCGCTTGTCCCAGGAAACCCTCAGGCCGAGGACTTCCTCGCCCTTGTAGGTGCCCTTGCAGACGACGCCCTTGTCGGGCATGGACGCCGCGTCCGAACCGGCCAGCGGTGAGGTGAGCGCGAAACACGGTATTTCCTCGCCCGAAGCGAGGCGCGGCAGATAATGGTTCTTTTGTGCTTCGGTGCCGAAATTGTGCAGCAACTCCCCGGGGCCCAGCGAATTGGGCACCATGACCGTAGTGGCGGCCGAGGAATTTCGCGAGGCGATCTTGCTTACAACGGCGGCATTGCCCTGGGCCGAAAAATCCAGTCCGCCGTATTGTTTCGGGATGATCATGCTGAAGAAGCGATGCTCCTTCAGGTGGGACCAGACCTCGGCGGGGAGATCCTGGTCGTTGTAGATCTGCCAGTCGTCGAGCATTTGGCAAAGCTCCTCGACCGGACCGTCGAGAAAGGCCTGTTCCTCGTCGGTCAACGAGGGCGCAGGGTGCTTCATCAGGTTCTTCCATTTCGGCCGGCCCGAGAAGATTTCCGCATCCCACCAGGTGGTCCCGGATTCGAGCGCTTCACGCTCGGTATCCGACATTGCCGGAAGCACCTTTCGGAACCAGTCGAATAAACGATTGGTGACCAGCGTCCGACGCAGTGGCGGGATGGCTGCGACGATCAGAGGCAGCGCGATGAAGGCGGCCACGATGCCGACTGCAGGATGCAGCGCGGCCCAGAAGGCGCCGGCAGCAATAGTTGTAGTCAACAGGGCTGCCAGCCACGCAGACGCGGCGAAGTACGCCAGCACGAGCGGCAAGAGAAGTACCAGGATGATGGCAACAGTGGTCATGCGATGTTCTCCTTGAGCGAAGTTTGTCGGGGTTCTGCGAGCGCGGATTCGCGCAGTCCGGCACAGCCGAAGCGAATCAGGGCGCGCGCAGTTTCCTCGACCTGACCGTCAGTGGTTTCGGCCATGGTGTAGGTCAGCGCACCGATTAGAAAATCCAGTTGCTGTCGAAGGTTGTCGGGCGAAGTGCCCAGGGCCCGGCTCACCGCATCGGCGAAGGCGCGCATGACGTGGGAATACTGTCGGGCGATGGCACCGTGCAGCTGGGTTTCGTGCTCGGCCCAGGCCCGCATCAGCAGGCGCATGAAGCGACCGCCGTCGCCGGCGCTCTGGGTGCTTAGCAACAAGGCGGGATAGATGAACGCACCAAGGACCTTTTCCAGATCGGGCGGGTCGGATGCGTCAAGCACCGAATGCAGCCGCGCGAGCCGCTCGCTGTTCAGTTCGTCCAGTCGCCGCTGGAACACGGCTAGAATCAACGCGTCCTTGGAGCCGTGGTGATAATTGACCGCCGCCAGATTCGCCTGCGCTTCGCGGGTGATCTGCCGCAGCGTCGTGGCATGAAAGCCCTGATCGGCAAACAGCTGTTCCGCGGTGTCGAGAATGCGCTGGCGGGTCGAGTCGGTCATGCGTCTCCTGGATCAAAAAAAAAGCGATCGATCGCCGATTCGGACACTCGATTGAAACAATGGTTTCAAACAACTGTTTGAATCGTAGCACCGGTCAGCATAAAAAATCAACACGGGCAGCCTCGCTCGGACGATCTGCGCGTATTCTCACTTTTTGAGAATCCTGGCCCGCATCCTCCCGTCATGGCGCTGTTTACTTCCATTTCCGACTTCGACTGCTGGTTCGCGACCGCCGTAGGGCCGCCGACGGCTATCCAGCGAGCCGCCTGGCCGCTGCTCCGCCAGGGCCGCCACGCGCTGCTGGTGGCCTCGACCGGCCAGGGCAAGAGCCTGGCCGCGTGGCGCCCGCTCGTCGAACGGCTGGTGGCGGAACGTGCGGCCGGAAGAGGCGTCCGGGCGCTGCACATCGCGCCACTCAAGGCGCTTGCGCGCGACATGATGTGCAATCTGCGGCCCATTCTCGATCACGCCGGCCGCCAGCGCGGAGCGCCGATGCAAATCGGCCTTCGCTGCGGTGATACGACGCCCGTCGAGCGTGCCAGGCAGCGCAGCAATCCCCCGGAGATTCTTTCGACCACGCCCGAGTCGCTGTTCGTCCTGTTGGGCAGCGCCGGCGGCAGACGTCTTCTGAGAACCGTAGGCGCCGTAGTGGTCGACGAGATTCACGCCATCGTCGGTTCGAAACGGGGCGCCCACCTCGCGCTCTCGCTGGCCCGGCTGGATTGGCTTGCACGGGTGCGGGTACAGCGGATCGGTCTTTCGGCCACTGCGCGTCCAACCTCGGTCCTGTCGAACTTCCTGGGTGGCGACAACGATTGTGCCGTGGTCGAGCCCGACTATGCGGCGCAAGTGGCGTTGCAAGTCGAATTGCCCGCCATGACACTGGGTGCATTTCCCACCCTGGGACACTGGCAGCAGATCCATGCGCGGATCCTTGCGCTGAGCGCCACGCCGGAGCAACACGCAAAGCATCGCGGTTCGCTGCTGGTCTTCTGCCAGACGCGGGCCCAGGTCGAACGCACGGCAGCGGCACTCGACCATGCGCTTGCCGAAATCGGCAGTCCCGGCGAGGTCGGTGCGCATCACGGGAGTCTCGACGCGACCCATCGCGAAGCCATCGAAGCCCGCTTCAAGGCCGGGCGGCTGAGGATCCTGGTCAGCAGCGCTTCGCTGGAACTCGGGCTCGATCTGGGTCACGTCGATCGGGTCTGTCAGCTTGGGGTGCCGGGGTCGGTCAATCTCGTTCGCCAGCGGGCGGGCCGAAGTGGCCACCGACCCGGCCGGCGGCCGTGCATGCATCTTTTTCCCCTGACGCTGAACCAGCTGGTCGAGGCCCGGGCCCTGGAAAATGCGCTCGCTGGCGGAGAGATCGACGCCTGCGACATTCCGGAGGCGCCGACCGACGTTCTGGCACAGCACCTGGCCGCCATGGTTGCCGGCGGCCAGGGCGACCCGGGCGAAATGCTGGCCGTTGCGCGTTCGGCCTGGCAGTATCGCGGGCTTGAATCCGGTCGGCTCGAGACGCTTCTCGCGCTGCTCGAGCGACCCGCCGACAATATGCCGGCGGCGCAGAGCAGGCCCATGATCGCGCGCAATCGTGCCGATTCCCGTGACCCTGCGTGCATGGGCGGGTGCAATGACCGCTGGCGGGCGCTGCCGGGGGCCGATCGGTTGGTGTTGACCAACGCGGGCGTGATCCCGGAATTTTTCGAATACGACGTGATTCGCGACGATACCGGCCAAAAGGTCGGGACGCTGGACGAAGAGTTCGCTTTTGAATCATCGCCCGGGCAGGTGATGCAACTGGGTCGGCGGGCCTGGCGGATCCTGCGCGTGATGACCGGGGAGGTACGGGTGGAAGCGGCCGACGAGGATCCGGCGCACCTGCCGTTCTGGTTCGGCGAAGGACCCGGCCGCACCCGCGAGATGGCCGATGCGATGCTCGCCGCCATGGCCGGGGCAGGATCGGGTCGCCTGCATCCGCAGGCTGCGGCGATGCTTCATGAATCCAGGCAGGTGCTGGGCGCGCTGCCTGCCGCCGATCGGCTGGTGATCGAGCGTTTCGCCGATCCGGGCGGCGACCGGCACGTGGTACTGCACACTTTCGCCGGCGCGCGCATCAACCGGGCGTGGGGCCTGGCGCTGCGCAAGCGATTCTGCCGCCAGTTCAATTTCGAGCTGCAGGCGGCGGCCACCGACGACGGCATCCTGATCTCGCTGGGGGTGACCAGCCACTTCGATCTTCCGGATGTCGTCAAATTCGTGAGTGCGGCCGATGTGGCCCACGTTTTGACCCAGGCGCTTCTCGATACGCCGCTGTTCGTGACCCGGTTCCGATGGTGCGCCAACAATGCGCTGGTTCTGCCGAAAAATGCGCTCGACGGCCGGGTGCCCCCTCAGCGTCAGCGCAGCCAGACCGAAAATCTGATCGCCTGCGTGTTTCCCGATCAGCTGGCGTGCCTGGAAAACCTCAGCGGTCCGCGCGAGGTACCGGAGCATCCGCTGGTCGAGCAGGCGCTGGCCGACTGTCTGCACGACTACATGGACCTGGAAGGCCTGAAGGCGCTGCTGCAGCGCCTGGAAAAGGGGCAGACGGCGGTGCACGCGGTGGATACGCCGCAGCCGTCACCGCTGGCCGAAGCACTGATCCACGCGCCGCGATACAGCTATCTGGACGAGGCTGCGGCCGAGGAACGGCGAACCCGGAATTTCGAGCAGCCCGAACAACGCAGGCGAAGAACGGCGCCGGCAAAGCCTTTGGTCGTGGCAGACGGTGGCTCTTCGAGCTATTCAGCCCGAAATCGAGAACCCGCGGCATCGGCGCGACATGCCCCGGGCGCACGCGGCCTGGAGCGATTGCTGACGGGGTGTGGTTTCCTGACAGCCTGCGAGGGCGAGACCGGCGCAGGCTTGTCTCGCCCGATACCCCCCGGCGGCTGGACGCGCTGGTTTTCACAGCTCGTGCGCGAGAGGCGGGCGCTGAACGTCTCGCCGGGCCGAAGTCTGCCCGGCGTCTGGGTGAGCACGGACAGGCTGGGTTGGCTGTTCGCGCTGAATCCGGAACTCGAGGCGAAGCCCTGGCTCAGCCCGGCGCTGATCGAAGCGCCGTCGGCGACAGTCGAGGAAGTGCTCGATCGACTTGTTGCCGCCCGACTGCAGGTCGATAGCGCAACAACGCGCGATGATGTGCTGAAGATTCTGGACGTCGATCCATCCCGGCTGGCGATGGCGCGGCCTCCAGCGGTCCTGGGCACCGGATGAGTCTCGTTTCGGGGCACTGACGCGCGGCGCAGTTGCGTGAACGCGCGGCACGGGCGCTCCGATGGGATTCCGTTACAATTGAAGCGTTTCGAATTCAACCGGCAAACGATGACCGAGCAAGCAGAAGCAACGACCATTCCGATCGTCGTCAAGAGCGGCGAAAAAGTCCGCAAGCCGCAGGGCTTCACCGCCATTCGCGATGGTATCAAGGCCAGGCGCAACAGCGACGACGTCGGTCACGTGCGCAAACCCGACTGGCTGCGCGTGCGGTTGCCTTCGGGCGGCAAGTACGAGCAGGTCAAGGCGAACGTCAACAAGCACAAACTGGCCACCGTATGTTCTGAATCAAAATGCCCGAACATCGGCGAGTGCTGGAGCGCCGGCACCGCGACCATCATGCTGATGGGAGATGTGTGCACCCGCGCGTGCCGATTCTGCTCGGTGGATACCGGCAATCCGCGCGGTTGGCTGGATACCGAAGAGCCGGCGAATGCCGCCGAATCGGTTCGCCTGATGGACCTGAAGTACATCGTTTTGACCTCGGTCGATCGCGACGACCTGCCCGACGGCGGCGCGCAGCACTACGCGGACTGCATCCGGGCGATCAAGCGCGAGAACCCGAAAACCGCCGTCGAGGCGCTGACGCCCGATTTCCAGGGGCGCCACGACTGCATCGAAACCGTGGTGGATTCCGGGCTGGAAGTGTTTGCCCAGAATGTCGAAACCGTGCGCCGTCTCACCCACCCGGTCCGCGATCCACGGGCCGGTTATGAACAGACGCTGGACCTGCTTGGATACGCCAAGCAACATAACCCCAAGGTGCTGACCAAGACCAGTTTGATGCTGGGGCTCGGCGAGACCGACAACGAAGTGGTCGAGTGCATGGACGATCTCCGCGCCATCGGCGTCGACATCGTGACCTTCGGCCAGTACCTCCGCCCGACGGTCAACCATTTGTCGGTCGACCGTTACGTGACCCCTGAACAGTTTCGGCGATTCCGCGAAATCGGATTGGAAAAAGGCTTCCTTGAAGTGGTCTCCGGTCCACTGGTCCGCTCCAGCTATCGCGCCGAGCGGGTGCTCGAAAAGAACAACTGCGGCCTGGAGTGAGTCTCCCCACCGAATGACCGATTCCGCTCGCGACGCCGCCCTGGTGCGCCTGAGGGCAACGCTGGAACTGGCGCGTCGTGAGCGCAGAACCATCACTTATCTGCAGGCGGCCGATGCGGTGGGCGTCGAACCGCCGCAACGCATCCACAAGCTTTCAAGGCTGGTCGAAATCCTGTTCAAGCAGGATGTGGAGGCCGGCAAACCGCCGCTCGCGGCGCTTGTGGTGAGCCGGGTTCGCGGCGGCATACCGGCGCCGGGATTCTTCGATCGTGCCGCCCGGCTTGGTGTTTTCGACGGTCGCGACCCGGCTCGCTTTCACTCGAATCTGCTTGCTGCGTTATTCGACTCGACAGGAAATACTCGATGACTCATCCATTCGGGAGATCGTTTGTCGTCATGGCCTCGTTGTGCCGTCTCGCCGCCTGCAATGCGCAGTCTTCTTCGCCGGGTATGCCGACACTTCCGGACGCCGAACAGCAGCCGCACATAGTATCCGCACCTGCCGGCGACCGCAGAAAAGGTCAGCTGGAAGCGTCCGTATGGATAGTCGCGGTTGCGCGATCTCAACACCGACGACAATCCGTTGTTGCTTGACGTCAACATGGAAGCGGGACGATGCGCTGGCTGCGACTCCAATTCCTGAAAGGCTCGAGGCAGCACCGCGGCCGGGTTCGCGAATGGCTGCGTGAGCATCCGAGGATTTCCAAGCTGCTGGAGCGCGGCGGCTGTCTGCACGTTGATGAATATGCGCTTGCTCGTGGCATCGCGGTCGGCCTGCTGGTCGGCTTCACGCCTACGGTCGGCATTCAGACGCTGATGATGCTGGCAGGCTCTCTGTCTTTCCGGGCCAATTTCATTGCTGCGTTCATAGTCTCGAACGTCAGCAACCCGTTTACGATGGCGCCTCTTTACTTCGGTTTCAATCGGCTGGGCAGCTGGCTTCTGGAAAGGCTGCCTGTGTCGGCTGCACCTATCGAAGGCCTGGGTGACGAAATTGCCCACGAAACGCTTGCGATGGTTATCGGCAGTCTGGCGATTGCCATTCCGGCATCGGCTATCGGCTATTTCGTATTTCTATGGGTTTGGCGCAAGCTGGATCTTCACATGCCGATTCGCGATTCCGCGCAGCAGAAAGCCGTCCGTAACGGGACGGACAAGTAGTGAAAACCACTTTGAAACTACAACGGCCTGATAGTTGTGGCTGCATCCTGCGCGGCTGGAACGATCAGCTGCGACAACGGCTCGGGGTTGTGGATGGCATGGCCTTGCATGTAATCGATACCGATCTGTTTGAGCCTGAGTATGAGTTCGATCGATTCCACTGATTCCGCGACGGTGCGCTTGCCGGCGATTCTGGCAACTTCGTGAATCGACCTGACCATGGCATGGTCCAGTTCGCTGTGTGCCAGTTCACGCACAAAGCTGCCGTCGATTTTTACCAGGTCTACCGGAAGTTGCTTCAGGTAGTCAAAGGTGGATAACCCTTTGCCGAAGTCATCAAGGGCTACCTGGCAGCCGATTTCGCGCAGCGCCGAGAAGAAACGTTGTGCCTCTTCCAGGCTGTGTATAGCCGCCGACTCCGTGATTTCGAAGCACAGGGTGCCGGGTTCGATGTCGTGTGACTTGATCTGACCAAGCAACTCTGGCAAAACGATTTCGCAATCCACCGACTGTCCCGAAAGATTGACATGCCATACCCGGATACGATTGTGCACCGACTGGAGCTCGCGGACACGCTCGAGTGCGTTGCGTACTACCCAGCGATCGATCGAGCGCGCCACGTGATAGCGCTCGGCGGCTTCCATGAACACATTGGCGGTGTGTAGCTTGCCGTCGCCGTCCTCCAGTCTTACCAGAAGCTCGCAACGCCAGTCATCGTCTTCAGACGGCGCTATCAGTTGTGCGTGAAAACGCAATCGGTTCGCACCAACGGCTTCGTTGATCCGGTTGACCCAGGACATTTCCTGGCGACGTTTGATCGACGAGGCCTTGCTTTCAGTATGAACGCATACCTGGTTGCGACCCAGGTCCTTGGCCTCCTGACACGCGAGATCGACACGCTGCATCAGCAGCGCTGCATCGCGATTGCCGCCGTTGATTTCGACTATTCCGACGCTTGCCGAGATGTTGATCGGACGCTCTTCCCAGGAAAACCGGAAGGCGCCAACCGCATCTCGCAGGCGATTGGCAACCTGGGTCGCGGTTTCGATTCCGCAATTTCGGAGAATGATGCCGAATTCATCACCGTCGAGACGCGCCAGCAGGTCTCCATCTCGCAGGCAGCGATGGATTCTTTCTGAAAGTCTGACCAAAAGAGCATCGCCCGCCAGATGGCCATAGGTGTCGTTGATGATCTTGAACTGATCCAGATCGATCAGTCCCAGCGCATGCCGTCCGCCGGCCGAGGCGCTGTCATGCAGAAGATGGTTGAGTTCTCGCTCGAACTCGCGGCGATTGGCAAGACCCGTCAATTGATCATGGGCGGCCTGGTAGGCCAGCTCTGCGGAAAGACTGCGACTTTCCGAGATGTCTTCCAGAACCGCCACGAACAATCCCCGCCCGTTTATCTCTTCTTCCAGTGGTGCGATCGAAAGTTTGCCCCAGGCGTGCGAGCCATCCGGACGAAGATAACGACTCTCGAGATTCAGCAATGCATGTGCAGAGCGGCCGCGCTCGGCCAAGGTACGGCGCAGGACCGAACGGTCACGGGCATCGCAATAACGGGCCAGCGGCGACTCAAGCAGATCCTCCGTATCACGCTCCAGGAAGCGGCATAGTGAATCGTTGACATCCATCAAAATCCCTTCGACGTCCACCAATGCCATGCCCACAGGCGCATGTTCGAAGGTATTCCAGAAACGCCGTTGTGATCGCCGCACCCCTTGCATCGCCCATATGAAAAGACTGATCAAAAAAGCCATGAGCAGAACAATTGCGCACAGGCTCACCCAGAGGACGAGCCGGGAAAGCCAGCGGCCGCCGGCGCTCACGGCAAACGCAAATTCGTGAGCTTTTTCGTTGAGTGTCCGGTTGATCAACGAAAGCTCCGAACGTATCGAAGCGATTTGCTCTGAATTCTGAGCTGGGGAACGCCACAGGATTTCCAGCTCGTCGGCGAGTTGATCGAGCCGGACGATCCAGACATCGGCTTCGGCCCAGAGTTCGATGGCGCGCGAGAATTCCGGCCAGTTTCGAAAGTAGCGGAATAGCCTGACCATTCGGGGAATGTCGTGGGGATGATTACCGCCCCCATAGAGTAATTGCCGGGCACGCTCGAAGTCCGGTTCCGATTCGTCGAGTTCCAGCCGGGCAAGACGATCGGCGAGCGGCACTTCCAGCTTATTTCTGGCCATTCTGAGAAGTTCCGGATCGCCTGATTCAGCAAACCGGTCCAGATGAAAAATGGTGGAATGATGGGCTTTGGACCAATGGCTCTCCCCGGCGACGTAGGCTCTTCCGGCCGCGAGAAGATCGATGAACACAACCGCGGCGAGCATGGAAAAGCCGGCTACGAGCACAGAAAGCCCGATGAACGGCGCAATTCGCAAGCGATTGCGCAGCTTCCCGGCTACCCGATGCCGGATACCCGGCCGACCGGCATCGGCCGGTTTCTTGTCAGACGTCATGGAATTCAGCGTGACACAGCATGATGTTCACCTCCCGGCCCGCAAAGGCCGCCGTATCCTGACGATCTGAGGTTCATATGGATGCACATCGAAACGGTAGCCCAGACGGCGCGCAAGGCGCAACATGCGTTGATTTTCGACCATTACGTCCCCGTATAAACTGCGCATTCCTTTTTTTCTCGACCACTCCGCGATGCGCCTCAAGAGATAGGCGCCGAGACCAACCCCTCCGATTTCGCGTCCCACTATGATGGCGAATTCGGTGTCGATTCCTCCGCTGTCGATAACCGCGCGAGCGACGGCTCCGATCCGTGCCGATTCGGGTGGCAGCGCCTCGACCAGCACCAGGGCAAAGGCTCGGGCTCTATCCACATCGGTCAATTCGCGTGCGAGTGCCGGTGTCAATTCGGTGATTGGATGCAGGAATCTAAAACGGATCTCCTCGGGTGTCAAATCACCGAAACTGCGGCGCAGCGTCTCGGCATCGCCAGGCAGAATAGGCCGTGCAATGAGCTGCCGTCCATCCTGCAGGCGTATTGCTTCGCACCAGGGCTTGCCCAGGGGAATGCGCTCGAATCGTGCGACGCGCCTGCGTTTTTGCGGGGTCCCCATACCGGTATCATGCCATGTCTGGCACCTAAAGGAGATCGATCTTGGTCGACGAGAATCGCTACGACGATGCGCTTGAACTTCTTGCACCAGCGGAACGCGAACTCGTTGCCCGAATCCTTTTCCGAAAAATCCGACCAGTCGGCAATGCGATCGGTGCCGCGGGTGATACCGAGTTTCTGGGTTTGGCACGGCTGCGGCTCAGGAATCTGGTCGAGAAACACTCCGAGGCGCTCAAACGAGCCAGGCTTGCTGCCCGATCGGATGGACGAGATACGCAGATCCCGGCGTTGGCGCAGCGATTGTGGATCTGCAGCGAAGCGCTGACGATCTGCAGTGAGCTTTTGCGACAGCGCCACACGCAGGACCGCGGGGGTCTGGATTGATCAGGATTCAGTAGTTGCCGGGAGTCCTCAGGCGAGAGGCGGCCCCGGCGTCGGATTGACCAACGGCGACAGCGCCGCCCGGCGGCGAAGCCGCCAGCCGGACGGCATCGAGCGCAAGGTCCCAGAATTCACGGTTGAGTTCGCCTATCGCGCGCGTCTCGGCGTTACTCAGGATGACGATTCCAAGGTCGAATTCGCGCGAAAATGCAATCTCGGCCCGGTATCCGGCGACCCAGCCCCCGTGCAGCGCAAGCCGGGTCTCGGGCAACTGATAGATGCGCCAGCCAAGCCCGTACCATGCGTCCTGAAGAAGGTCGCGCCAGTTCCGGTTTCTCATTTCGTTGGCGGTTCTGATCCTTGGCGTGAGCACGTCATCGATCACCTGGGGAGATATCACGTCCGACCGGTGCCCGAGAAGCGCGATGATCCATTGCGCCATATCGACAATGCCTGCGTTGATGCCGGCCGCCGAGGGCACTTGGTAATAGGTCGTGCGGGGTCGGGATTCACGCCATCCGCTACGCGTTTTGAGATGGGGCTGGGCATGGTTCTCGGCGCTGATGAAGGCGTGATAACCCACCGAGGCGCCCACCATGCCCAAAGGCTCGAAAATCCGCTTCTGCAGCGCCAGGGAATAGGGCTGCCCGCCGCTCTTGCCGATCACATCCTCGACCAGGCTGAATACATTGTTCTGGTAGCTATAGCACTTGCCGGGCGCGCACAGCGGCTCCAGCGTGCTGAAGCGCGGCAGGATTTCCGCGCGGCTTATTCCAGCCTCGAGCAGGTTGTCGTAGGCGTTTCGAACATACCCGGAGCGCTGGCCGAGGACGTCTTCGACCGTCAGAGGCCGCGGTTGGGGCTTGATTCTGAACGATGGTGCGAATGCCGAGACTGGCTGCTCGAGCGAAAACCGTTGCTCTGCGGCAAGCGTGGCCGCCAGCACGCCCGAGAAACCCTTGGAAAGCGAAGCGATCCGGAACCGGGTACTTGCATCGATCGGCCGCGCATCGCTTTGATCGGTATGGCCATATGTGCTCAGTCCGAGGATTTGCCCCCGATGAACGATCGCAAAGGCGCCGCCCGGCACGTCTCGCTTTGCAAGCACGCGCTCGAATCGTTCGGCGAAATCCCGCGAGACCTGATCAAAAGCGACTTCCGCTGCATTCGACACTTGACTCTGTAACAGTGCACCGAGCAACAGGTACATACCGGCCGCGAAGCTGTATGCGCGGCGTGCGGTGGCGTCGATGGATCGATGCTTCAGCATACTCGGTTCCTGCCTGTGCTCTTGGCCTGATAGAGGAACTCGTCGGCAGCGCGCAGGAAATCGCTGGTGCCCTCCATGTCGGGCTCCCAGGAGGCAACTCCGATCGAGATGGTCAGGTTTCGTCGTTTTCCCTCGATCTCGAAGTTGTAGTCGGCCACCGCATCGCGAATCTGCTCGAGCTGTCGGCGAGCATCATCCAGCGCGGTTTCCGGCATCAAAAGTGCGAACTCCTCGCCACCGATTCGGGCCAGGATGCTGCGCGGGTGGACGTGGTCGGAGAGGATTGCGGTCAGCTGCCTCAGCGCGCTGTCGCCTCCCAGATGGCCGAGCTCGTCATTGATCTTCTTGAAATGATCGATATCCAGCAGCGCAAGGGCCAGCGGCTGTCCGTTGCGGCCGCGTCGCTTGCGAATCTCGTGCTCCATCACGCCGATCAGCTGTCGTCGGTTGTAGAGACCGGTCAGCGCGTCGCGAACGGCGTTTTCGTGCAATTCAAGGTGGTAGTCGGCCTCGATGTTGCCCGGTCCGATGAATTTGAGCACCGTGCTGCCCACGCGCACCTGATCGCCGTCGGAAAGCGGTGCCTGATCGACGCCAATCCCGTTGAGCATGGTGCGGTTGGTCGAGTCCAGGTCTTCCAGCCAGTAGGCATTCGAGTGACGGGTAATTCGGCAGTGGGCGCGCGACACGTTGCGTTCCGAAATCTGGAAATCGCAACTGGAATCACGCCCTATGGTGATTTGCGCATTGTCCAAGGGGACCCGGGTTCCGAGCCGGGCACCGCGAATCACCACCAGGCACGCGCTGCCATGGGCGGCCGACGGGCTGGCATCCTGTGACAGCAGCGTGTCGGCGTCGGTCGACAGATCCGGTAGCGTCTTTCGGGTCATGCAGCGTGATCGGCCGGCAACGAATCCAGTTCATGATTGTACCCGCACGCGAGGCCGGCGCACCTCTGAACACGTCTGCGCGGAATGCGTTTGAGTCGGAAAGGCCGCGGATCGTGTGGTGCATTTGTGACGATGCGCACGCGGTCGGTGTCCGGTCTCGGTTTCGCGACAGTCTGCATGTTGTTCGCACCCGATTGACATCCAGACCGCGATTATAACGAGCCTGGGTTCCATGCGAAAATAGCGAAATGATTCCAAAAACCAGCCGACAAGAATGATTCGACTCATGCGTTCCCTGCTTGCCGCTATCCTCATCGGCTTGAGCACAGCGTTCCATGTCCTGCCGCTGCTTGTAATCGCGATGGTCAAGGCGGCGGTGCGTATCGCACCGGTCAGGCGCTGGTGCGACCGGTGGCTGATGCGCCTCGCCGAGAGCTGGATCGGGCTGAACAGCTGGATGATCGATCACCTCACCGATACCCGCATCGTGGTTGAAGGAATGCCGGAAACCAGCGTTGACGGCAACTACCTGGTGATCAGCAATCACCAGAGCTGGGTCGATATCCCGGTTTTGCAGAAGCTGTTCAATCGCAAGCTGCCGCTTCTCAGGTTCTTTCTGAAAAGCCAGCTGATCTGGGTGCCGCTGCTCGGCCTGGCGTGGTGGGCACTCGATTTTCCGTTCATGAAGCGCTACTCGAAAGAGCTGCTCGCCAAACGACCTGAACTGGCAGGCCGTGATATCGAGGCCACCCGGCGCGCCTGCCGGAAATTTGCCGATATTCCCGTGTCGGTGATGAATTTCGTCGAAGGCACCCGCTTCACGCCGGCCAGGCATGCCGCCCAGGGCTCGCCGTACAAACATCTACTCAAGCCGCGTGCCGGCGGCGTTGCATTCGTGCTCGACGCAATGGGCGACAGCATAGACACGATTGTGGACGTGACGATCAGCTATTGCGGCCCGGCCCCGGGTCTGCCTGATCTGTTTGCCAACAACGTTGAGGAAATCCGGGTTTCGGTGCGCACGTTGCCGATTTCACGGGCGCCGGCATCCGAGACCTCGGGAGGCGATTACACCAGCGATCCCGAATATCGCAAGCGCGTCCAGAATTGGATCAACGATCTTTGGCGGGAGAAGGACCAGACCATGGAGCATCTGCGAAGGCACGCCGGCCCCAACCCATCACCGGACGCTCGACCAGATGGTAGCTGATCGCGGCCAGCGGTATCGTGGCGCCAAGGCAGAGGCCCAGCGCCAAAGCGCTGCCGGTTGGCGATTCGAGGCGCGCGCCGATGAGATGGTCGAGTACCTGAACCACCGGAAAATGCCACAGGTAAAGGCCGAAGCTGATCTCACCCAGCCACACCAGCCAGCGCGCCGAGAGCGCCTGCGCAATCCGGTCGCCGTGCAGCACGACGAATACCAGGGTTGCAATCACCGTGTACATGATCGGATCCCAGACGACGAAGATCCAGTCGCCTTTCCAGTAGGTCGCCAGGTTGTCCACCAGCCATTCGGTCAACAGCAGATACGACAATACAACGAAAATCATCAGGAACAAGGTCTGACGCTGGCTGAGACGCATTGGCAGTAAGTTGAGCGCCAGCCCGAGGACGAACGACGCAAGTGATCCGGGCAGGGCGCTCGTGATGAATTCTCGCCCGGCGTAGCCCGCCTCGCCATAGTGGCTGACCACTGCTATGCGCCAGGCGATCGTGATCGCGAAAGCCAGCATCACTGTTGCAGTCATGCCGATCCGGCGGCTCACCAGGATTATTCCGGGTAACACGATGTAAAACATCAACTCCACCGGCAGCGTCCACCAGACGCCGTTGAGCGGTCTGGTCATCCACGGCGGCAAGTGAATCCAGAGCGTGGCGTTGCGCAGCAGCGCGCCCCAGTCCGGCGCCCGGATCAACTCCGGCAACCACCAGGCGACCAACAGCAATACCGGAAGCTGGAGCCATATCGCCGGGTAGATTCGAAGGAATCTTCGGCTCCAGTAGCGGGAAAGGACTCGTGAATCCAGCGACTCGTGGAGCAGTTTGCCGCCCAGCAGATAGCCCGAAAGCACGAAGAACAGCGGCACGCCCAGCCAGCCGAAATTGATCGGCCGGAACGGCTGCCAGTGAAACCCGGCCCACTCGGTGCCTCGGAAGGCGAGATTCAGGTCGGGAAAGAACGCGTTCCAGTGAAACAACAGCACGCCCATCGCGGCGATGCCACGCAGCGCGTGCAATGCCGGTATGAATTTTCGATCCGAAGACCGGGCAGGGTTTCGTTGCATCACTCGCGTTTTCGAATAAAAGCCGGAGAGTCAAGGGTGAATCCACGGAGTCGCGCGTGTAGTATGCAACGACATCGAATCCAGCTGGAGCCTTACCGACAATGCCGATTTCAAAATCCCCATTCTGGCCCGTCGCGGCCTTCGCTCTCTTCAGCTGGGCCGTCTGCGGCCCGATTTCAGCACAAGACAGCGACACCGATGCTTCCAATGTGTTTTCCGGCCTTGCGGTGCGAGATATCGGCCCGGCGGTGACTTCGGGGCGCATCAGCGATTTCGCCATGCATCCGGAGGGGTGGCAGACCTTCTATGCCGGCGTGGCCTCGGGCGGGGTATGGAAGACCACCAACGGCGGCATCACCTGGATGCCGATTTTCGACGACCAGGGCTCCTATGCGATCGGCGTGGTGGAACTGGATCCGAACGATCCGGACATCGTATGGGTCGGGACCGGCGAGAACAATGCCCAGCGGTCGGTCGGATACGGCGACGGCGTCTACAAGTCCCTGGACGGCGGACGCAGCTGGAAGAACATGGGCCTGAAGGATTCCGGCCACATCGGCGCGATCATTATCGACCCGCGTGACTCCGACGTCGTCTACGTCGCGGCGCATGGGCCGCTGTGGAATTCCGGCGGCGATCGCGGTGTTTACAAGACGGTCGACGGGGGCGAAAACTGGGAACGAATCCTGGAGATCGACGAGGACACCGGGGTCAACGAAGTCATCATGCACCCCGACAATCCGGACCTGCTGCTGGCCTCCAGCTACCAGCGCCGCCGCCACGTCTGGACGCTTATCAACGGCGGACCGGGTAGCGGCATCCACCGCTCTACCGACGGCGGCGGGACCTGGACCGAAATTGCGGCCGGCCTGCCGACCGAGGACATGGGCAAGATCGGCATCGCGTTCTCTCCGGCCAGGCCGGATACGGTCTACGCGATCATCGAATCCGACGGACCCGGGGAGGGCAGCTACCGGTCTACCGACTTCGGCGTCAGCTGGGAAAAACGCTCCAGCTACGTGGCCGGCAGCCCGCAGTACTACAACGAACTGATCGCCGACCCGGCGAACTCCGACCGCGTTTACTCCATGGATACGTTTTTGATGGTGACCGAGGACGGCGGGGCGTCGTGGAACCGCGTCGGCTCGGCGCACAAGCACGTCGACGAACACGCGCTGTGGATCAATCCGGAAAATCCCGACCATATTATTACGGGCAACGATGGCGGCATCTACGACACCTACGACCGCGGTGCCAACTGGCGCCACGTCGAGAACCTGCCGATCACGCAGTTCTATCGCGCCACGCCCGACAACGCCGAGCCGTTCTACAACGTCTACGGCGGCACACAGGACAACTCCACGCTGGGCGCGCCCTCACGCACCACGTACAACTACGGCATCGCCAATTCCGATTGGGTCGTCACGCTCGGCGGCGACGGCTTCAAGACGCAGATCGATCCGAACAACCCCGACATCGTCTACTCGCAGCTGCAGTACGGCATGCTCGCGCGCTTCGACCGCAGCTCGTTCGAGCGCGTAATGATCACGCCGATGCCCGGTGCCGAGGAAGCTGATTACAAGTGGAACTGGAATTCGGCTTTCATCATCAGCCCGCACGATCCGAAGCGTCTTTATTACGCGGCCGAGAAAGTCTTCCGCTCTGACGACGGCGGTAACAGCTGGCGCGAATCCAGCCCCGATCTGACGCGCGGCCTTGACCGCAACGAGCTGGAAGTCATGGGCAGGGTCTGGAGCGTCGACGCCGTGGCCAAGAACGACTCGACTTCGATGTACGGCAGCATCATCTCGCTGTCCGAGTCGACGCTTCTGGAAGGGCTGATCTACGCCGGCACCGATGACGGCCTGATCCAGGTCACCGACGACAACGGCGAGAGCTGGGCCCGGCGGGACTCGTTCGGCAAGGTACCCGACATGACCTACGTCAGCGACGTGGCCGCCTCACTGCACGACGTCGACATCGTCTTCGCGACCTTCGACAACCACAAGCGTGGCGACTACAAGCCCTATGTCTACAAGTCCACGAACCGCGGGCGGTCCTGGTCTTCGATCACAGGCGACCTGCCGGAGCGCGGCAGTGTCCACACCATCGTCCAGGATCACGTCGATCCCGATTTGCTCTTTGTCGGCACCGAATTCGGTGTGTTCTTCACCCAGGACGGGGGCGAAAACTGGCAGGAAATCACCGGCGGCATGCCGACGATCGCGGTGCGCGACCTGGAAATTCAGCGGCGCGAGAACGATCTGGTCATCGCCACCTTCGGCCGGGGCATCCGAATCCTCGACGACTACCGTGCGCTGCGCACGAAGGCCGCGGATGTCGCGGCGGTCGAGGCGACGATGTTCCCGGTCCGCGACCCCTGGATGTATACCGTCGACAACGTCTGGGGCTACGGTGACAAGGGCTTTCAGGGCGAGACGTTCTTCACAGCCGACAATCCGCCGTACGGCGCGGTGTTCACTTACCACCTGCGCGACGGCTACAAGACGCTGCGCGACGAGCGTCTGGAGTCCGAGCGCGAGCTGCGCGCCGAGGACAAGGACAACCCGTATCCGAGCTGGGTTCGCCTCCAGGAAGAATCGCGCGAGCCGGCGCCGGAGATTCTGTTCGAAATCCGCAGCGCCGACGGCAAGGTTGTTCGCCGCATCACCGGCGCGGCATCAAAGGGGCTCCACCGCGTGGCCTGGGACCTGCGCGGACCCGCGCCGGACCCGATCGATCTGGACGCGGGCGGTTTCAGCGCGCCTTGGGATAGCGCACCGCAGGGCGTGTTCGTCGCCCCGGGCGAGTACACCGCCCGGATGTTCAAACGGGTGCGCGGCGAGACCACGCCGCTGGCCGAGCCGGTGAGCTTCACCGTCAAGCCAATGGATCGTGGGCTGTTCCGGCCCGACTCGCTGGACGCCCACGCCGACACCATGACGGCCGCCGCCGACCTGAGCCGGGCCGTGCAGGGTGCGGCCCGCGCACTGGGCGAGATCCGCAGTCGCGTCAATCACCTGGCGGTGGCGCTGCGCGACACGCCGCAGGCCGATCCGGCACTGCGCAACCGGCTCGATGCGATCGACGCTGATCTGGCCGATGTCGACATGTTGCTCAACGGAGACGACGTCAAGGCCGGGGCCAACGAGCCGCGCCCGATGTCGTTGTCCGGCCGGGTAGGCATGTTTGCCTGGGCGCACTGGAACGCGCTGGCCGCGGTAACCGACAACCAGCGGCAGTCGCTGGAAATCGCCCGGACCCAGTTCGACCGCGTTCAATCGGACCTTGTCGCCGCCCGCGAGGCGGTCGAGGCGCTGGAAGACGAAATCGCCGGCGAAGCGCCGTGGACGCCCGGGCGGATTCCGCAATTACAGGACTGAGGAGGAAGGCACGGTCCGAACCAAAAAAAGGCCCGCCGATTGGCGGGCCTTTTTTGCAGAGCCGGGTGTCGAGCGCTTTCAGGCAGCGTCTTTCTTCGCGTCTGCCGGATCGGTGCCGGCCAACTGGC
>Ga0209947_1000015_pt1 | contig 72148 bp, 54 predicted proteins | sample SalPonR2_B_D2_MG_FD_185706 | JGI IMG/M metagenome (GOLD analysis project Ga0209947, IMG submission 185706) | Salt pond soil microbial communities from South San Francisco under conditions of wetland restoration - Salt Pond MetaG R2_B_D2_MG... ...
GACCAATCCCTATAATTCCGGGAATGAGGCACCGATGGCCAAGGAGGCGTTGAGGGCTTTTCTGGCCTCCAACCGGTTGCTGGAGGGGGGCTATCTGACGCCCGAAAATCCGGCGGAAAGGTATTTTCCATGAGTTCACGGTTCATGGTTTAGGGTATAGGGTGTAGGGCGTAGGGTATAAATTAGAGGATGAAGGTATGCATGTATTAATTCTTGGTGGTGATGGGTATCTGGGGTGGCCGACGGCCATGTATTTTTCGCAGCGCGGCTACGAGGTTACGGTGGTTGACAACTATTTCCGCCGCAATGCCTGTACGGAACTCGATGTCGGCATGCTGTATTCGGTGCCGACGCTTGTGGAACGGGCGAAAATCTGGCACCGGCATACGGGCCGCGAGATCAAAGTGGTGATCGGCGATTTGACGGATCCTGAAATTATGCGCTCGCTTTTTTCAGGCCGGGTGGCATATGCATGGGCGATTGATGAGGCTTTTACGGGGCTTCCCGAAACCGTGATTCATTATGCCGAGCAGCCGTCTGCGCCGTACTCCCTGATCAACTACAGGTATGCCAACATCACCGTCCAGAATAACCTGCTCACAACCAACAACCTGATGTTTGCGGCAAGGGATTTCGACCGGGAGATGCACATCATCAAGGTGGGGACCATGGGGGAGTATGGCACGCCCAATATAGATATCGAGGAGGGGTGGATCGATATCAATCACAAGGGCAGGAGCCATCGGTTTCTTTTCCCCAGGCAGGCGAGCTCGCTTTACCATACCACAAAGATTATGGATACGGATCTTTTGTGGTTTGGGGTAAGGATGTGGGATCTGCGGGTGACGGATTTGATGCAGGGGCCGGTATACGGCCTTGAAACTGAGGAGGCTAAAATCGATGACCGGCTGCAGACCATTTTTAACTATGATGAGGTGTTTGGTACCATTCTCAATCGGTTTGTGGTTCAGGCCGTGATCGGCTATCCGTTGACCGTGTATGGCAAGGGCGGCCAGACCCGCGGGTATCTAAATATCAAAGATACGCTGCAGTGTGTTTACAAGGCGGCTGAAACGCCGGCGGAAAAGGGCGAGCTGCGAATTTTCAACCAGATCATGGAGACCTTCAGTGCCAATGAACTGGCCAGGTGGGTTCAGAAAGTGGGCCGAAAGCGGGGCTACGATGTCCGGGTGGATCATCTCGAGAATCCGCGAAAAGAGGCGGAGGACCACTATTATAATCCGACATACCAGGGGCTGATTGATATCGGTGTGGAACCCCATTATTTAACGGATGAAGTGTTGGCGGGCATGTTCGCGGTGGTGGCCCAAAACAGGGCCAATATCCGGGAAGATGTAATTTTTAAAGGGATCAGGTGGGGATAGAATATAAGGCTGAAGGAGGTCTAAGTGTCTAAAATTAAAATTTTTATTTTTGGTGCGCTGCTTGTCTATCTGCCGGCGTGTGCGATGCTGGGTATGCAAAAAGATGCCCTAATAACAGCGGCAGAGAAGGGGAACAGGGTCAAGGCCAAAGAGCTGTTGGAGGGAACCGCGGATGTCAATTATGTGACCAAAGATCAGGAGTCCCCCCTGTTGGCCGCGGCATCAAGTGGGCATTTGGCTATCGTGAAGCTTTTGGTAAATAAAGGCGCGGATGTTAATTTATCAAATGAATCCGGCATGACCGCATTGATGGAAGCGGCCGCCAACGGGCATGAAGCTGTTTCCCGGTTTTTAATCGGGGAAGGCGCCGAGGTCTCATTAAAAGATAAAAAAGGGTTTTCTGCGCTTCACTTTGCTGCCAGGGGCGGGGATACAGACACAATTCGGCTGTTGCTAGGTAACGGCGCAAAGATCAATGCGATCAGCAAAGATGGAAGCCCGCCGCTTTTTATCGCCGTTGAAAAAGAGAATGAAGCGGCTGCCGCGCTTTTTATCGAAAGCGGGGCAAAACTCGATGCCACTGAAGACGAGGATAAAGAGGCGGCTGAAATCTTTAACCAGGGGGGTGAGCTTGATGTCTCAGATGAGGAAGGCACCACGGCTTTGCACTTGGCGGCAAAAAAGGCGAACTATGAGCTGGTCAAGATGCTGATTGATGCCGGCATCAATGTTTCCGCTAAAAGAGCGGGTGGTGAGAATGCGCTTTTAGTCCTTGCAGGATCAAATCATTATAGGATAATTGATAATCTATATGGACGGGTGGCGGATGCCAAAGTGGATACGCCCGATGAGAAGTATGGTTTGTATGAATTATCAGCGAGTTTGGAGATGATCAATCCGGAATACAGCCGTCCTGAACAAATAAGAGAATTTTATGATTTCCTGGAAGAAAGCAAGCTATACATTGATATTTCAGGCACCCAATTTCAATCCATGATTGACCAATTGCGAAAAGACTACCTGCGTACATCAAAACTGTTGCTGGATTCGGGGATAGGGATTAATTCGACCGATAACAGGCAGCAGACGGTGCTCATCCAGATATGCAGTCAGAAAAGCGATGTGTCGGAAGAATTTAAAGAAAAATCGATTCAGCTATCGTCGGATGTTGAAAAACGATTTAGAATGGCCTGTGATATGGCAAAAAATATCCATATGGATCTGTTGCGGTTATTAATTAATTCGGGGGCGGATATCCGTTTGGGGGATGAAAACGATCAGACGGCGCTAATGGCCGCATGCGAGAACGAGCATCTGGAATATGTCAAACTTTTATTGGAAAGCGGCGCAGATGTTAACAGGTCCAATAGGGAGGGATGGACCCCCCTGATTTTTGCCGTAGCCAATGAAGACGATGAGATGGCGAGACTGTTGATCGATAAGGGGGCCCATGTGAATGCGGCGAACTCCTTTGGTGAAACCGCCCTTTTGAAAGCCGTGCACAGACAAAACCCGAAGCTTGTCGAGCTTTTGCTTAAAAACGGCGCGAATCCGGATTTAAAAAATTTTCGGGGCAGTTCGCCGCTCAGTGTGGCGCGGGAAAACGGGTATTCCGAAATACTGGAGATGCTAGAGAGATGAAAGTGATGCCATGAAACTAATCGTTCAAATCCCCTGCCTTAATGAAGAAAAGACGCTGCCGCAGACCGTTAGGGATATCCCGCGGGATATAGAAGGCATTGATTCCGTAGAAATCCTGATCATTGACGACGGAAGCACGGACCGGACAGTTGATGTCGCGAGAACGTTGGGCGTGGATCATATCGTTCAGAACCGGGGCAACAAGGGTTTGGCCATGTCTTTTATGAATGGCCTGAACGCCTGTTTGGATTTGGGGGCGGATATCATCGTCAATACGGATGGCGACAACCAGTATCAGGGGGCGGATATCGCCAAATTAGTCCAGCCGGTGATAAAAGGGGGGGCGGATATCGTGGTGGGCAACCGGCAGACGGAAACCATCGAAGATTTCAGTTTGGCGAAAAAAAAGCTTCAGAAGATGGGCAGCATGGTGGTCAGGCTGCTCTCCGGCACCACGGTGCCGGATGCGGTCAGCGGGTTCCGGGCATTTTCAAGGGAGGCCGCCCTGAAAACCAATATTGTTTCCGCCTACTCCTACACGGTGGAGACCATTATCCAGGCGGGCAACAAGAAGTTAAAGATCGTGAGCGTGCCGGTCGGCACCAATCCCAAGACCCGGGAGTCCCGGTTGATGAAGAGTATCCCCCGGTTCGTCGTTCAGCAGATCTCCACGATGGTCAGGATGTATACCATGTTCAAGCCGCTGCGGAGTTTTTTTGTCATCGGGGTGATCTGTCTTATCGGGGCGCTTATCCCTTCCGTGCGGTTTTTAATTTTTTATTTTGCCGGCCAGGGCGGGGGGCATGTTCAGTCCCTGATTCTGGCAGCCATTCTTTTCCTTCTGGGCTTCCAGGTGATAATCGTCGGTCTTTTAGGCGATGTTATTTCTTTCAACCGAAAGCTTATTGAGGAGGCATTGCTGCGGGTGAGGCGGATGGAGATGGATCGGGATGATGATTAAGAAGGATTCGCGGTTCATTGCGCCATCGTTTCTATAAAACAACCGCCAAACCCCCCGCCTGAGCCATGGTGGGACTCACCGGGTTTCCCCTCAGTTTTAAAGGCAAAGGAATAACTTTTTTGTTTCTCCTCTTTTTCCGCTGCGGCTTCCGCATTTGAATCCCCGCTTTTGGGCCTGTATTTGATGGAGGCAACGTATATTGTAGAGTATGGCAGCGGGGTCTCATCATCGAGCCTTTCAAAGATGGCCGTCGGCCTGTAGCCGACATTATTATAACTGGTGAAATCGAGAAACGCGTATCCTTCGACAGCCTCCCCGTTTTTTTGTCTAAGCCTAAACTCGTCGATATCGATTTGTTCCGGCTCGATGTCGGGGGAAAAATTAATTTTGATTTGTTTGATTTCACGGTTCACGCCCGTTCTGTCTTTCATTGGATCGGTTGAGATAATATCAGAAATTGTAATATTTTCCGCAAGCCCGGTATGTGATGCATTCCCCCGAAACATGGGCCATGGGCTGTCTGCTGCAGCCATAGTTCTATTGTGGCTTGGATTGACAGCGTAAACGCAGCCATCCCGGGAACCAAAGTAGATGGTACCCTCCGCATCTATCGTCGGCGAGGCGTAGACAATGTCATCACCGGTTGGAAATTCCCACTCAATAAAGTCTTCACCCCACTCTTCAGGGGGTTGCAGCGCATAGAACACTTCTTTTTTGCTGCCCACATAGACGACTCCATTGGAACCGACGGCCGGGGATGAGTTGATGTCCGCATAGGGCGGCCCCGGTCTATGAGCCCATTTGTGTGCGCCATTTGGTTTTAAAGCAAAAAAGTATCCATCCCATGTGCCCGCGTAGATGGTCCCGTTGGGGCCAATGGCGGGGGATGAATAAAAGCCTGTTCCCTTTCTATAACCCCAGTATTTCGTTCCATCCGTGTTGAGGCAGTAAAGTTTAAAATTATATTCTTCTCCATGGGTAAGATCAATATCCTCAAGCCGGCATTCGCCCACATAGATGCGACCGTCTTGTCCAATGGCCGGGGATGCATATACCTCTGCGTCAGTATTAAATTTCCATTTGAGATCCCCGTTATCTGCTGCCACAGCATAGACATGGCGGTTCGTGGAGCCAAAGTAGACGACATGCTCAATGCCGTCATGGCCTATTGACGGGCTTGAAATAATTTTACCGCCTGCTGTAAAGGTCCACTTCAAAGTCCCGCTGGCATTAAGGGCGTACAAATTGCCGTTGATTGAACCGATATAGATAATGCGCCCATCAGGGCCAATCGCCGGTGAGGAAAAAACGTCATCCTCAATATTAAACGACCATTTTAAGTCGCCGTTCGGCTTGATCGCATAAAGGCGGTTATCCAGTGAACCGACGTATATTGTCCCGTTCGGTCCAACGGCCGGTGATGACCGGATATCATCGCCGGTTGCAAACCGCCAGATTTCTTTTCCGGTTTCCGGATCAACGGCATAAAGATTGTTGGCATCGGAGCCGATATAGAGGGTCCCGTCCGGTCCAATCGCCGGGGAGGTGTCCACCTCATCGCCGGTTTGGAATTTCCATTTGGCAACAACAATATTAACCGGATCAGAGTCGCTAATGGTTCCGATTCCTTCTTTTATTGCCGTGAACGTTGGTTTGAAAAGGCCAGGCCCATACACATGGGTAAATGTATGGGTATACTTGTTGGTTTCGAAGCTTTCTTTCCCACTGCCGTCATCAAAATCGATTATGTATTCTTTCGGCGGGATTGTGGATGGATCCACGATACAAGTTAGTTTTACCTCAAGCGGGGCAATTCCGGATGCGGGCTTGGGCGTTATCCTAAGGCCTTTTGCCGCAAACCCCGAACTGCCCGAAAATCCGACAATCGCAATCAGAAACAAAGGCAAATAGAGGCACTGAAATGCATAGCGTCTAAAGAAGATGGACATTTTTTTACCCTGTAATCATGGACATTTTTGGGAATCACCGCCCGTATTCATATAGTCACTGTTTTAAATTTTTAAGATCATATTATAAAACTTTCAATAAGTCAAAAAAAATGGCGCCTCGTATGGACCTAAATCATTGCGGATTTCTGCCAGGATTGGTATAATTTTTTAAAATGCAGTGGATGGATCAGTTATTCCCTACAAAGGCGAAACGAAATTTCAAATTTCATGGCTTCGTAAAAAGCGATTAATACCGCGGCGGCGGCATTTTTGCAGAAAAGTAACTCTAAAAAACATCCGCATTGTCATTTCGAGCGGCAGCGAGAAATCTTGAACAATCAAGATTCCTCGTCACTTTCGCTCCTCGGCATGACAAAGCGAAAGCGTCTAAAATAATATTAAATATTGTCGAGTTCCTTGGAAGTCGATTTTAGGATGGCAAAGTAAAAAGTTCAAGCCCCGGTTAAGATCCGGGGGCGCGCAAAATCCCGAGGAATGCAGCGTACTTAGCTGTACGTGAAATTCCGAGGGACGGAAGCGCAACACAGATATTGGACTTTTTACGAAGCCATCAAGCATTGGGATTTGGTTTTTTGGTAGTCACTTAGGACAAGGGAAAAATGACTCAGCTTAAAGGCAAAGAGATCGTTTTGGGGATCACCGGCGGGATTGCCGCATACAAAAGCGTGGAGGTGCTGCGGCTTTTGCAGAAGGCCGGGGCGGACGTGCGCGTGGTGATGACCCGGAATGCCGAGTGGTTTGTGGGGCGGATGACGTTTGAGGCGATTTCCGGGCATCCGGTATTTATCGAGATGTTCGGGGAACAGTCGGACCCGCATATGAGGCACATTTCGTGGGCGGAAACCGCGGATGCCGTGGTGATCGCCCCGGCCACCGCGGATATCATCGGAAAACTGGCGAACGGCATTGCGGATGACGCCTTGAGCACCTTTATGATGGCGGTGACCGCGCCAAAGCTGATTTGTCCCTCCATGAACACCCATATGTATGAGAGTCCGGCGGTTCAGAGGAATCTGCAGACTTTACAGAACGACGGATACACCATTGTGGCGCCCGGGGCCGGGGAGCTGGCCTGCGGAACGGTGGGCGCGGGCCGTCTGCCGGAGCCGGAGCAGATTGTTGAAAGCGTCGGAAACAGCTTCTTGTCAAAGGATTATAAGGGGCGGCGGATTGTGGTCACCGCCGGCCCCACCCGGGAGCCGATCGATCCGGTGCGGTTTGTGAGCAACCCGTCGTCGGGAAAAATGGGCTATGCGGTGGCGCGGGCCGCGGCGTCCAGGGGCGCGGAGGTGGTATTGGTGGCAGGCCCCACGGCGTTTCCGGATCCTCCCGGCGTTCGAGTGGTTCGGGTCGGTACGGCCTCGGAAATGGCGCAGGCCGTGTTTAATGAAATGGATGCGGCGCAGGCGGTCATAAAGGTAGCCGCGGTATCGGATTACCGGCCGGTAGAGGCGGCAACCCAAAAAATGAAGAAAAATTCGGACGAGCTCGTGGTCAAGATGGAGAAAACCGAGGATATCCTGGAATCGCTCGGTCAAAGAAAAAAGAACCAGGTGCTGGTCGGGTTTGCCGCGGAGACCGAGGAGCTTGAAAAAAACGCCGTGGACAAGTTAAAGCGCAAAAATCTGGATCTGATCGTGGGCAACCTTATCGGCGCCCCGGACGCCGGCTTCGAATCGGATACGAACCGGATGAAGATTTTTTTCAGGGACGGCAGCGTTGAAGACCTGCCGCTGATGGACAAGGACGAGGCGGCGCATGTCCTGCTGGACAGGATAGGCGCGCTGAATATATTATGAGCAAAACGCCCGAGACCATCGCCTCAATCACCTCCCGGATCCGGAACTATCTGGATTTTATATCAAGCCTGGGCTTCAAGGGGGTTGACTGCTCGGCGCAAACCCTCGAGCGGCTCCGGTCATGGGGGGAGGAACCGGTAAAAACTGCGGAGACATTGGCAGACATCGCCGGTGAGTTAAAACATTGCCGGAGATGCCGCCTGTCTCGGCCGGGCCGACATCCGGTAATGGGCGCCGGCAATCCGAACGCCGGGCTCATGTTTGTCGGCGGCTGGCCGGAGCCGGAGGATGCGGAATTTGGCAAACCATACAGCGGCAAGGCCGGCGAGCTTTTGACCCGGATTATTCAGGCAATGGAGCTGAGCCGCGAAGAGGTCTATATCAGCCATGTTTTGAAGTGTTGCCCGCCGCCGGGCGGGGAGCCGGAGGCAGAGGATATCCGGATATGCTGCGGGTTTGTCCGACAAGAGATCGATCTGGTGAAGCCGGAGGTTATCTGCGCCCTTGGCGAGGTCGCGGCAAGGGCGCTGCTCGATACCCGGGCGTCATGGGCGGAGCTTTGCGGCCGTTTCCATAGCTACCGCCATATTGATGTGATGCCGACGTTTTCCCCGGCCTACCTGCTTGCCCATCCGGCCGCCAAACGGGAGACATGGGATGCGCTCAAGCGGATTCTTCAGAAACTGTCGGCTCCGTATTGATTTAAAAGGGCTTGAAGCGGATATTTCGGGATTACATGACGATATTTTCTATGGCGGGCCCAATTCATGGGTAAAACCTTGAAAATTCATTGACAAAACAAAAATATCCGTATTAAATATAAAAAATTAGACTTTTGGGGTGTTTGAGCGGGGGCGCCGACCTCCGCTTTGTATTTTTATGAGAAGGAGGGGAATTCAGATATGGGAAAAAAAGAAAAACAGGTAAAGGAAAAACCCCTTGATAAGATGACAGCTTCGGAGCTTCGGGCGGTCGCCATTGAAATGCCGGAAATTACAGGGGCCAGCGGCATGAACAAGGCCGAGCTTTTAAAGGCCGTTAAAGAGGCCAAAGGTATCAAGGATACGGGGGGCAAGAAAAAGCAGCTAAATGTATCCGTCAGGGAGCTGAAGGAAAAAATCCGCGAAATGAAGAAAAAACGGGAACAGTGCCTCGAGCAGGACGATCAGAGAATGGCGGATATCTATCGGCGGCGGATCAGCCGGTTGAAGAAAAAAACCCGGAAGGCGGCGTGAACCCGGAATCTTTTATGGAGAGGCCTTTGAAGCTGGCGCCATCGGATCTGGCATTCGATATTGACGGCGTGTTTGCCGATACCATGACCCTTTTTCTGGATATCGCCCGGCATGAATTCGGGATCAATGACGTGCGCTATGAGGACATCATTGACTACGATGTCAAAGGGCTTGGTAAGATGGACGAAATAGTGGTCCTGGAGATACTGATTAAAATTGTGGAAGGCAGATACACGCAGCAATTAAATCCAATGCAGGGCGCCCCGGATGTGATTGAAAAAATAAACCGGTGTCACCGACCGACGCTCTTTGTAACAGCCCGGCCGGATGGCGACTATATCTTCAATTGGCTGCTCCAGGTGCTCTCGCTTGATGCGGAGGATATCGAAGTGGTCGCCACGGGTTCTTTTGAAGATAAAAAAGGGGTGCTTTTAAGCCGGGGCATCAAGCATTTTGTGGACGATCGGCTCGAGACCTGTTTTTTGCTGCAGGAGGCGGGCATAACCCCCATCGTCTATAAACAGCCCTGGAACCGGAAGCCGCATCCGTTCCCAGAGGTCGGGAACTGGCAGGATATTGAAGCCTTGATCGCCTTCTGATGAATGATACGTCACTAAATCAACTGCTTCAGCAGTTTGTTGATTTCCTTTCCCTGGAGAAAGGCTATACGGCAAATACCTGCCGGGCCTATACCCATGACCTGGAAGATTTCTTGCAGTATTTTATGAAAAACCGGGCCCTGCCGATGACCATTGATGCGGATAACACGGATGCGGACGCATCCGATATCGATGCGGTCAGCGGCCTTGTCATCCGGGGATATCTGGGGCAGCTCCACAAGCAAAAAATCAAAAAGACCTCCATTGCACGCAAGATTTCTTCAATCCGCACCTTTTTCAAATTTTTGGAAAAACACGGGGTGATCACGGAGAACCCGGCGGAATCGGTTTTGACGCCAAAGCAGGAGAAGCCGGTGCCGTCTTATTTGACGGTGGATGAAGTCTTCCGGCTGCTGGATTCCATTGATACGAAAAATCTCAATGGAAAGCGCAACCGGGCGATTCTCGAGACGCTTTATTCAGCCGGTATCCGGGTCGCTGAACTGGTCGGGCTGGATGTGCCGGATGTCGATTTTTCGGGAAAAACGATACGGGTCCGGGGCAAAGGCAACAAGGAGCGGATCGTGCCCATCGGTGCCCCCGCATTGTCGGCGGTTCAGGCGTACCGGGAGGCCCTGCAGGCCCAAAAAGATATCTCAGCAAACGGTAAGGGCCCGTTGTTTTTAAATAAAAATATGGGGCGGCTGACAACCCGCTCCGTGGCCCGGATGCTTAGCAAGGCCGCGCTCGAGGCGGGGCTTACGGTGCCGGTATCCCCCCATGATCTGAGGCATTCGTTTGCTACCCATATGCTGGATGCGGGGCTTGATCTGCGAATGGTCCAGGAACTTTTGGGGCATAAGCAGCTGTCTACGACCCAGAAATATACGCACGTGAGTATTGACCGCCTGATGGCGGCATATGACGACGCGCATCCAAGGAAATGAAAGAGGCTAAGGCACTAAGGCACTTAGACACTGAGGAAATATTTATGGCAATCAAAAGTACAACCATACTGGCCGTCAGGTATAACGGGAAAGCGGCGGTTGCCGGAGACGGGCAGGTCACATTGGATACGTCGGTGGTCAAGCACCATGCGAAAAAAGTCAGGCGCATCTACAATGACCGGATTATCGTCGGCTTTGCCGGCGCTACGGCCGACGCCCTGAACCTCTCCGAACGTCTGGAGGGAAAGCTGGAACGCTACAATGGCCATCTGATCCGGGCGGCGGTCGAGCTGGCCCGGGACTGGCGGACGGATAAATATCTCAGAAGGCTCGAGGCGATGATGATAGCGGTTGATGCCGAGCAAATGTTGCTGATATCCGGAAACGGGGATGTCATCGAGCCGGATGAAGGGATTCTCGCCATTGGATCGGGCGGCGTGGCCGCGCATTCAGCGGCTGCCGCCTTGCTGAAGTATGGCCATATGGAAAATTCCAGCGCCCGTGAGATCGTGGAAAGGGCGATGAAGATCGCCGGCGATGTATGTATCTATACGAATGATTCGGTAACGATTGAAGAAATATGAAAGGGGAAAGGGGAAAAAACCAGATCTTTCTAAGTAACTTGAAAATATATATTAATATTCCAGAAGCTTAGCTCTCTGTCATTCCGAGGAACGAAAGTGACGAGGAATCTTGATTGTTCAAGATTTCTCGCTGCCGCTCGAAATGACAAAACTCGCTGCCGCTCGAAATGACAATGCGGATGTTTTTTAGCGTTACTTTCTGCAAAAATACCGCCGCGGCGGAATAAACCGCTTTTTAAGAAGCCATCCTCATTTAGAAACGGAATGAACGTATGAGTGATTTAAAACCAACTGAAATTGTGAATGAACTTGATAAATATATTATCGGCCAGGATAACGGCAAGCGATCCGTTGCGATTGCGCTTCGCAACCGCTGGCGCCGGCGTCAGGTGGACCCGGAGCTGCGCGAAGAGATCGCGCCGAAAAATATCGTCCTGATCGGCCCCACGGGTGTGGGCAAAACCGAGATCGCCCGCCGGCTGGCCCGGTTGACGGACTCCCCGTTTATCAAGGTGGAGGCCTCCAAGTTTACGGAGGTCGGCTATGTTGGCCGGGATGTGGAATCCATGGTTCGGGATCTGCTCGAGCTCAGCATCAACCATTTAAAGGCCAGGGAACAGGAGGCGGTCCAGGGCAAGGCCCAGGAAATTGCCGAGGAGCGGATGCTGGATCTTCTGCTGCCCAGCTCCAGTGACCGGCAGTCCCGCGAATCTGAGGCATCGGATGAGGGCGCCGGGGATTCAACCGATGATACGGTCATTGAAATCGGCGCGAACCAGGAATCGAGCTCCGGTGATGCCTCTTCATCCACGCGGGAGAAATTCCGTAAAATGTTGAGGGACGGTAAGCTGGATGAGCGTTACGTGGATATGGAGGTCCAGGATAAGTCCATGCCAATGGTGGAGATCTTCTCCAATGCGGGAATGGAGGAGATGGGCATCAACATGCGCGACATGCTGGGAAACTTTATGCCGAAGGGCAGCTCCAAGAAGCGCAAGGTAAAGGTATCCGATGCGATGGAGCTGCTGGTGCAGGAGGAGGCCCAGCGACTGGTGGATATGGATAAAGTGGTGGGCGAGGCCATTGAAAAGGTGGAGCAGTCCGGCATTATCTTCCTCGATGAGATCGATAAAGTCACGGGCAAGGAAGGCAGCGGCGGCGGCGGACCGGATGTGTCCCGGGAGGGCGTGCAGCGCGATCTTCTGCCGATTGTCGAGGGCACCACGGTTAACACCAAGCATGGCCCGGTAAATACCGACCATATCCTGTTTATCGCCTCCGGGGCATTCCATATGAGCAAGCCGTCCGACCTGATCCCCGAGCTCCAGGGCCGGTTCCCGATTCGCGTGGAACTGGATTCGTTGGGGCGCGACGAGTTTACACGGATTCTTACAGAGCCGAAGAACGCCTTGCTGCTTCAGTATATTGCTCTGCTGAAAACCGAAGGTTTAAACGTCCGGTTTGAAGATGAGGCGGTCGGCGAAATCGCCAAGTTTGCCGAGGATGTTAACAACCGGACGGAAAATATCGGGGCCAGACGGCTTCACACCCTTATGGAGCATCTGCTGGAGGATCTGCTCTTCGAGGCCTCGGATATGGATGAGCGTGAGGTGACCATCAATAAGGAATACGTGGATGAGAAGTTAAAGGACATCACAGCGGATGAAGACTTGACGAGGTATATTCTATAAATAAGGTGTAAGGCTTAAAGTATAAGGTATAGGGTATTAGGGTTCAATGACTCCAAACACCGCCGACATATTAATCGAAGCGCTGCCATACATCCGGTTTTTTTCCGGCATGACCATTGTCGTCAAATACGGCGGCCATGCCATGGTGGATGAGCAGCTCAAGGTCGATTTCGCCCGGGATATCACCCTGATGAAATACGTGGGCATGAATCCCGTCGTGGTTCACGGTGGGGGGCCGCAGATTAACGACGTGCTCGGGCAGATGGGAATCTCCCCGCGGTTCGTGAGCGGCATGCGGTTTACCGACGAGCAGACCATGGACGTCGTGGAGATGGTGTTGGGCGGCAAGGTGAACAAGGCGATCGTCTCCCAGATCAACCGGCAGGGCGGCAATGCGGCGGGGCTTTGCGGCAAGGACGGCGGTCTGATTCGGGCGGAAAAGCTGCAGATCATGCATCAGCCGGACGAGAATAAGCCGCCGGAGATTATCGACCCCGGGCTGGTGGGAAAAGTTACCGAGGTCAACCCGTCGATTATTCATACGTTGACCCGCCAGGGGGTCATTCCCGTGATCGCGCCCGTCGGGGTCGGGGAACAGGGTGAGACCTTTAATATCAATGCGGACCTGGTGGCATCGAAGCTGGCCGGCGCGCTGCAGGCGGGCCGCCTGATTTATCTCACCGATGTGGACGGTATCCTGGATGTTTCGGAAAAGCTGATAACATCAATTGATGCGGCAACCATCAAGCATATGATGGATGACCAGACGATTTCCGGGGGTATGATTCCAAAGATCGAATATGCACTGGAGGCGCTTCACAGCCAGGTGGGCAAGGTTCAAATCATCAACGGGACCCACCGGCATGCGCTGCTTCTGGAGCTGTTTACGGACAAAGGCATCGGAACGGAAGTGACAAAATGAGCGATGATATCATCAAGCAGGCAGAAACGGTTATTGCAACCACCTATAAACGTTTTCCCGTTGTCATAGAAGGCGGGATGGGATGCACCCTTTGGGATACGGACGGCAATGAGTATACCGATTTCGTGGCCGGCATTGCCGTTTGCAACCTGGGCCACGCCGCCCCGGAGATCGCCCGGGCGCTTACCCGGCAGGCGGACAAGCTGTTTCACGTATCAAACCTTTATTATACGGTCCCCCAGGTGGATCTTGCCACCTGGCTGGTGGATCACAGTTTTGCCGACCGGGTTTTTTTCTGCAACTCCGGGGCTGAGGCCAATGAGGCCGCCATCAAACTGGCCCGCAAATATTTTAATGATCGGGGAGAAACCCGGCGCCACCGGATTCTGGCCCTGGAGCAGTCCTTTCACGGCCGTACATACGCCACGCTCTCCGCCACCGGGCAGGAAAAAATCCGGCAGGGCTTTGATCCGATTCTAAACGGATTTGATTTTGCGCCGTTCAACGATGTCGAGGCGTTAAAAAACGGCATCAATGAGACGACCTGTGCGGTAATTATTGAGCCCGTCCAGGGCGAAGGCGGGATCAGATGCCCGTCCCCCGGCTATATCGAATCCGTTCGAAGGGCCTGTGATGAAACCGATACGCTGCTTATCTTTGACGAGGTTCAGACCGGCATTGGCCGGACCGGGCGGCTGTTCGCCTATGAGCACTTTGATGTCCGGCCGGATATCATGACCCTTGCCAAGGCCCTGGGCAACGGGCTTCCCATAGGGGCCATGCTGGCAAAAGAAGAGGTTGCGAGCGCATTCCAGCCCGGATCCCATGCGTCGACATTCGGCGGCACGCCCCTGGTTACAGCGGCGGCACTCGAAGTTTTGCGCGTCATGGATCGCGAGAATATTATAGAGCACTGCCGTGAGGTGGGGGGGTATTTCAAGGACCAGCTGCTGGAACTCCAGCAGCGCCATCCGGTGATTACCGAGGTCCGTGGCATCGGACTGATGCTCGGGATGTCGCTCTCCGTAGAGGGGCTGCCGATTGTCAACGCCTGCCTGGAAAAGGGGTTTTTGATTAACTGCCCCCAGGAGAAGGTGCTGCGGTTCGTGCCGCCGTTGATTATCACCAAAAACAAGATCGACGCTTTGATTGAGTGCCTGGATGAGATATTTGCCGGGTATTCGGATAAATAATAATCAAACAAAATGTTATCAATTAAAAGCATTCAGCTGCTGTCATTCCGAGGAGCGCCAGTTCAAATTCCTGTCATTCCGGGGAGCGTCAGGCCTCTCTTTCTGTCATTCCGAGGAGCGTCAGGCCTCCCTTTCTGTCATTCCGAGGAGCGTCAGGCCTCTCTTTCTGTCATTCCGAGGAGCGTCAGGCCTCTCTTTCTGTCATTCCGAGGAGCGTCAGCGACGAGGAATCTTGTTTGTTGAAGATTTCTCGCTGCCGCTCGAAATGACAGGGGGTAGGCTACCGCTCGAAATGACAGGGGGTAGACTGCCGCCCGAAATGACAGGGGGGGGGGCTGCCGCCCGAAATGACACTGGGTTTGACTGGTGCATATATACTCAATAATATTGTATGAAAATAAGGAGTCTCGTTGTATACGGATCTTTTAACTTTGGCGGCTCTGGATGCATCGGAGTTGAATACCTTGTTTGACCGGGCCATTGAGCTTAAGGCCCGGCATAAAAAAGGCATTAACGATCAACCGCTTCTGGGCAAATCCCTGGGCCTGGTCTTTGATAAACACTCCACCCGCACGCGGCTCTCCTTTGAAGTGGCCGCCATCCAGCTCGGCGGGGTGTCGATTTTCATCAGCAGCAAGGACACCCAGATGGCCCGCAATGAGCCGGTCAAGGACACGGCCCGGGTCCTGTCCCGATATTTGGATTTAGTGGCGATACGGACCTATTCCCAATCCTTTCTTGAAGAATTCGCTGAGGCAGCGAATATCCCTGTAATCAACGCTTTAACCGATATGTATCATCCCTGCCAGGTATTAAGCGATTTATTGACCGTGATCGAAAAAAAAGGCGGGTACAAAGGGTTGAAAATCGCCTGGCTGGGCGATGGCAACAATATGGCCCATTCATGGATCAATGCGGCGGCCGCCCTTGGGCTGAATCTGACGCTTGCCTGCCCGGCGGGCTATCTGCCGGATTCGCAGATACTGGCGTCAGCCGCTGCACGGGACGGTCGGATTTCGGTGGTCCAGGATCCATATGAGGCGGTAAAGGATGCCGACGTGGTGAATACCGATGTCTGGGCCAGCATGGGGCAGGAGGCCGAACAGGCCAAGCGGGAAGGGGTGTTTAAGCCCTTTCAGGTCAATGCCGGTTTGATGGAAAAAGCCGCGCCTGATGCCATCGTTATGCATTGCCTGCCGGCGCATCGCGGCGAAGAGATCACCGAAGATGTTTTGGAGGGGCGACAATCCGTGGTCTGGGATCAGACCGAAAACAAGCTGCACATGCATAAGGCGATTCTGGATGTGCTGCTCAATGGCTGAATTTGGGCGCTGAGGCATGAGGGATTAAGGCACTGAGGCGCTGCGGGGCTCGGGACGTAGATCCGTTCGCTGCTGTCATTTCGAGCGGCAGCGAGAAATCTTTAACAAACAAGGTTCCCCGTCGCCTGCGCTTCTCGGAATGACATGAGAAAGCGGCAGGCGGAGGTTAAAAGGAGCGATATCTTGAACAAACAAGTCAATAGAGTCGTGCTGGCCTATTCCGGCGGGCTCGATACATCGGTCATCCTCAAATGGCTGATTGAAACCTATGGCTGCGAAGTTGTGGCGTTTTCCGCAGACATCGGCCAGGGGGAGGAGCTGGAGCATCTGGATGAGAAGGCGAAACAGACCGGCGCGAAAAGCGTCTATATCGACGATCTGCGGGAAGAATTCGTAAGAGACTATGTTTTTCCGGCCTTCCGGGCCAATGCGATTTATGAGGGTCAGTACCTGCTGGGCACTTCGCTTGCCCGTCCGCTTATTGCCAAGCGCCAGATGGAGATTGCGGGCGTTGAGGGGGCGGACGCGGTCAGCCACGGCGCCACCGGCAAGGGCAACGACCAGGTCCGGTTTGAACTCAGCTATTTTGCCATTGACCCGGCGATTAAAATCGTTGCGCCCTGGCGGGAGTGGGATCTGAATTCCAGGAGCGCATTAATGGCGTTTGCGGAAAAACACGGCATCCCCGTTCCCACGACAACGGATAAACCCTATAGTACGGATCGGAATCTGCTGCATATCAGCTATGAGGGGGGCATCCTGGAGGATCCCTGGAATCGGCCGCCTGAAGATATGTTTACGCTGTCCGTGTCGCCTAAAGAGGCGCCGGATACGCCGGAGGAAGTTGAAATTACATTTGATCAGGGGGATCCGGTGGCCGTAGACGGGCAAGCCATGTCCCCGGCCGCTCTTTTAACCGAATTGAATAGATTGGGGGGGCGCCACGGCATCGGCCGGGATGACATCGTGGAGAACCGGTTTGTTGGCATGAAATCGCGGGGCGTTTATGAAACCCCGGGTGGAACCATCCTTCGAAAGGCCCATATGGCCGTCGAGTCGATTACCATGGACCGGGAGGTGATGCATCTGCGCGATTCCATGATCCCGAGATATGCCGAAATGATCTATTACGGCTTCTGGTTTTCGCCGGAGCGCGAGCTTCTGCAGAAAACGATCGACGATACCCAGAAGGAAGTCAGCGGCGTCGTCCGTTTGGAGCTTTACAAGGGCAATTGCCGGGTATTGGGCAGAAAATCCGATGCGTCGCTATACAGCGAGGACTTCGCCACATTCGAGGATGATACCGTATACCGGCAGCAGGACGCGGAAGGCTTTATCCGCCTGAACGCCCTGCGATTAAGGATTAGAAGGTTGATGGCGCAGCGGAGCTGAAGGGCTGAGGCGCTGAGGGACTAAGGGACTAAGGCACTGAGGGGCTGAAGGGCTGAGGCGCTGAGGGTCTGAGAGTCTGGGGAAGTAGATCCGTTCGCTGCTGTCATTTCGAGCGTCAGCGAGAAATCTTTTACATGAAGATTCCTCGTCGCTATCGCTTCTCGGAATGACAACATAAAGACCCTAAACCCTGGCCCCTAAACCTTAAGCCTTAAACCCTTAAACCCTAAACCCTACACACCCTAAACCAAAGGTTTCACATGGCAGACAAACCCTGGGATGGCCGATTTTCCGAATCCACGGACAAAGCGGTGGAGCGGTTTACCGCCTCCATTGATATCGACAAGCGGCTTTATCGGCATGATATCAACGGCAGCATCGCCCACTGCCGCATGCTGGGCAAATGCGGTATCCTGACCCCCGGTGAGGCCGAGGCCATTGTTGAAGGGCTGGAAAAGGTGCGCACGGAAATAGAGCAGGGCGGCCTCGAATTCACCGACCGGCTGGAAGATATTCATATGCATGTCGAGGATCGGCTCTTTGTCCATGTAGGCGACTTGGCCCGGAAACTACATACCGGCAGAAGCCGCAATGACCAGATTGCCCTGGACAGCCGACTCTATTTACGCGAGGAGACGGCTAAAATAATAGACGCCCTGGTCGAACTGAGACGGGCCATCGTCTCCTTTGCCGATGGGCACGCGGATGTGATTTTGCCCGGATATACCCATTTGCAGCGGGCGCAGCCCATATTGCTGGCCCATCATTTCATGGCCTACTATGAGATGTTTTCCCGGGATACGCAGCGGTTCCGCGAAGTTCTGGATCGGATCGATGTCATGCCGTTGGGCGCAGCCGCTCTTGCCGGCACCACCTATCCGATCGATCGGGCATATACCGCGGAGCTGCTTGGTTTTTCAAAAATTGCGGATAACAGCATGGATGCGGTGTCAGACCGGGATTTTATCATGGAGTTTCTCTCTGCCGCCAGTATCTGCATGATTCATTTTTCGAGGATTTCTGAGGAGCTGGTCCTCTGGTCCTCATCGGAGTTTCGGTTCATCGAGATAGCCGATGCGTTTGCCACCGGCAGCAGCATTATGCCGCAGAAAAAAAACCCCGATATACCCGAGCTGGTTCGGGGCAAATCCGGCCGCGTGATCGGCAGCCTGGTCTCACTGCTCACGCTGATGAAATCCTTGCCTCTCGCCTATAACCGCGATATGCAGGAGGACAAGCCGCCGGCGTTGGATGCCGTGGAAACGGTCAAAGACTGTATCGACATTTACTCCCGGATGCTGCCCCATATAAGGGTCAACCGGCGTGTCATGGCTGACGCGGCCCAAAGCGGGTACCTGAACGCGACGGACCTGGCGGATTATTTGGTCGGTCGCGGTATGTCGTTTCGGGAGGCGCATGGGTGCGTCGGCCGCATGGTGACCTACGCGTTGGAAAAAGGCGGGGAATTGCATGAGTTGACATTGGATGAACTGAAATCCTTTTCATCTTTGATTGAAAATGATATCTATTCAGCCTTGTCGTTAAAGGCGGGAGTCGATCGCCGAAACGCATACGGCGGTACCGCCCTTGAAAACGTGTCGGGCCAGATCGAAAAGGCCAACCGGCAGCTGGCTGAAGAAACGGAAAAAAGGGGAAACCACAAAGGAGATGATCCATATTAAAAATCGGGCTGGCGTCCCCTTTCACTGGTCGCTGTTTTTTGCGGCTATCGGTGCCCTTTTCTTAATCTGCGCATGCGGAAAAAAAGCGCCGCCGCTTCCGCCGGCCCATTATGAACTGCCCGTCGTTGAAGATATCGCATCAGAAATGGTGGGCAATGAGTTGATATTGACCTGGCCGATGCCCGAATGGGAACCCCCGGAGGGGGTTGAGCTGGCCGGATTCAATGTCTACCGGGCAAAGCTCAGGTTGACGGAGGCATGCGAAACGTGTCCCGTCCGGTTTAAAAAGGCCGCCACGGTGGAGGTCGACAGGCTTGCTATAGAGCTCGGTTCAGACCTCGAATACCGGGAAAAGCTGGAAAAGGGGTACCATTATCGGTATAAAATAACCGCCTATACCCATACGGGGGAGGAAGGGGCCGATTCGTCGGCTGTTACAATCAATTACTAAACAGATCAGATCCCATGAGTTATCCAAAAAAATGCACGAATACGGCGGTCATCGCCGTCGGCGCCAATCTCGGTGAAAAGGTGGAAAACAGCCGGAAGGGGATAGCGGCGCTCGATGCGTCGGGAAAGCTTGAGGTTATCCGCCAATCCGGTTTCTATTTGACGGAACCGGTAGGGTATGCGGAGCAATCATGGTTCATCAATTCCGTCCTTATTGCGCGAACCCGCCTTTCGCCTTTTGAGCTGCTGGGGTTTTTAAAGAAAATGGAGCGGCGGTTCGGCCGGGTCGACTGCGGAATCCGATATGGACCGAGAGTCCTTGATTTTGATATTATTTTTTACAATGATTGGGTGATCGAGTCCCGGGCGTTGACCGTCCCGCATCCCCGGATGCAGGAGCGGGGCTTTGTCATGAACCCCTTGTGCGATATCGCCCCGGATTGGATCCACCCGGTTTTTCAGCAAACCGTTCAGCAGTTGTTGAATAAAATGGGGGCGCAGCACGAGGCGTGCATCCCCATGGAAGCACTATACAATTAGACGATTAAGGAGTCAGTTCATGAAGTTTTTTATTGATACGGCTAACGTCGATGAAATCAGGGAGGCCAACAATATGGGCATGGTGGACGGCGTGACCACCAACCCTACCCTTATTTCCAGGGAAGGCCGGGATTTTAAGGAAATTATCACCGAGATCTGCGATATCGTGGATGGCCCGATAAGCGCCGAGGTCATCAGCCTGGAGGCGGACGGCATGGTCAAGGAGGCCAGGGATCTGTCAAAGGTCCACAAGAATATCGTGATAAAAATACCCATGACGATTGACGGGATGAAGGCTGTTCGGGCGCTTTCAGCAGAGGGGATTAAAACCAATGTCACCCTGGTCTTTTCGCCGCTTCAGGCCCTCATGGCGGCCAAGGCCGGCGCTACCTATGTGAGCCCTTTTGTGGGACGGATTGACGATCTCTCCGAGGACGGGATGCATCTTGTCGAGCAGATCCTTAATATGTATACCAACTATGGATTTGAAACCGAAGTCATTGTTGCCAGCGTGAGGCACCCGCTTCACGTGCTGAGTGCGGCTTTGATGGGGGCTCATATCGCAACGATCCCGTTTAAGGTGCTGGATAAACTGGCGGCCCATCCCCTGACGGACAAAGGCATCCAGGCATTTCTCGCGGATTGGGAAAAATCTTCCAACTAATCAGGATAATCACTTTATGGAGCGCAGGAATTCAATCGTCGAGTGGATAAGACACCCCAACAGTCTGACCCTTTTCCGCGTCGGCGCCATGCCGATGCTGATAATATTGCTGCTTTTTGAAAACAGGATTTGCAGTATTCTTGCCGCACTGGTCTTCAGCATCGCCGCCATTACTGACTATTTTGACGGCTATGTCGCCCGGCGGTACCATCTGGTATCCACCCTCGGGAAAATCATGGATCCGTTGGCCGATAAGCTGCTGGTATCTACGGCTTTGATCATGATGATCCCATTGGAGCGGGTGCCGGCCTGGATGATCTGCATTATTATCGGCAGGGAGCTTGCCGTCAACGGGCTGCGCAATATCATCATCGAGCGCGGCGAGGACGTATCCGCATCCCAACTGGGCAAGTTCAAAACCGGTTTCCAGATTGCGGCGATCATTCCGCTTTTGATTCATTACACGTTTTTCGGAATCAATTTCCAGGTTATCGGCTATATTATCCTCTGGATCGCCCTGGCCATTACCCTCTGGTCGGGAATCGATTATTTCGTGAGGTTCAGACGGCTGCTTGAATACTGATGAAAGGAGGCCCTTGTCAGGTGATATGCCCTGATAACATGGATCAAATTTGCGCTTGACAAGCCCTGGAAAAATATTTAGTTATAGGATTACATTTTTGAGCGGGAATAACTCAGTGGTAGAGTGCAACCTTGCCAAGGTTGAAGTCGCGAGTTCGAATCTCGTTTCCCGCTCCATTTTTTTTTGAGGCGGCATAGCCAAGTGGTAAGGCAACGGCCTGCAAAGCCGATATTCTCCGGTTCGAATCCGGATGCCGCCTCCAAATTTTGTTAATAAATTTAGGGTCTTAAAATTTTTTAAAGGCCCTTTTTTTATGTCCTCATCCCCCTGTGTTTTTGTTCCGGCCTCCTTCCACAGTGTCCCTGATATACATAAAAAGGATAAATTTTATTGATGCGCTTATCGAATTCATATAGACTCTTTATAAAAATCCTTTAAGAGATGTTATCGACAAATCAGGAGGCATGGCAATGATACGGCGGATTGCCGAAGTTCTCACGCTGGCTTTGTCCATCATTCTTTTTTTCTCGACTCCGACGCCGGCCGAGGGTGATATCCTCACCGGCTGCGCGGCCCCCCAAAAAACGCCCAAAGATCCCTCGACTCAGTTGGCCGTTGCCGATGCGTTGCTGGAAGAAAGCGGTCTGGAGAATTATAAAAAAGCCTTTGGCATCTATCAGTCGCTGGCCGAAAGAAATCCGAAGTGTTTTGAATTCCATTGGAAATGCGCCAAGGCGTGCCGGAAGTACGGATATCAGGCCCGTAAGCTGGAGATTGCCAACTGGAAGGATATCTGTGCGGAATATGGGAAAAGAGGCATGCGATATGCGGAAAAAGCCATTCGACTGGCGCCGGAAAAACCCCAGGGCTATTTATTCTATGCGGTCAATGTGGGCACTTACGCGGATGGCGTAAGCGTGTTTACCGCTTTACGGGAGGGGCTCAAGGACAAAACCCTCAATAACCTCCAAAAAGCCTATGAAATTGATAAGACGCTGGAAAAGGGCGGCCCCATTCTGTGCCTCGGCCGGTTCTGGCACAAGGTCCCCTGGCCATTCAGGGACGAGGAAAAGGCGCTTGACTATTACCGGGAATATCAGCAAAGCCCGTTTTTCGGAAAGCGGATCGAGGGGCACGTATTCCTGGCTGAACTTTTACTGGACAAATGGGGCCGGGCGCATAAAAGGGAAGCCAAAGAGCTTCTCGAGGCCGCCCTTAGCAAGGCAGACGAGCCCTATTGGCGGAAGCAGGTGAGGGAGTTGTTGGATGAAATCTGAGGATGGCTTTGTAAGAGGCGGGTTGTTCTGCTGACGCGGCATTTTTCCGGAATCATTCGCTTTTTCCAATTAGGATAACCCGCAGGTCCATCACATTGGTGCCGGTGGGTCCGGTCATCAGCAACTCACCGGTTTGTTTGAAAAAGTTGTAGCTGTCGTTGTTTTTGAGATGCGTGTAGGGACAGACGCCCGCTTTTTCAGCGTTTCTAACGGTGTTTGAATCCACAACCGCACCGGCCGCATCCGTCGGTCCATCCGTGCCGTCGGTGCCCCCGCACAAGAGAACCATTGCCTCTTCATCCTTTATGTCGATGGCTGCCGCCAGGGCGAACTCCTGGTTCCTGCCGCCTGTGCCAACGCCTGAAATCGTCACCGTCGTCTCCCCGCCTGAAATAAGGCATGCGGGGGGTGGTATCGGATTGCCGGATTTCCGGATTTCTTTGGCAATGGCCGTATGGAATTTTGCCGCGTCTTTGGATTCGCCCTGTATCATGGAGGAGAGGATCAAGGAACCGTAGCCAAGCGCTTCGGCGGTTTTCTGCGCCTTTTCCAAGGCGGCAATGCTGCTGCCGATGACAAAACTAAAAGTGCCTTCAAAAATCCCCGTATCCGCTTTGGGCGTCTCTTCCACCCGGCCGGCGACCCCGGCCGTCATGTGGTCTAAGACGGCTTTTGGAATCTGTTTTTTAAGACGGTAGGCGTCGATAATCCGCATACAGTCGGAAAACGTGCTGGTATCCGGAACGCTCGGCCCGGAGGCGATAACATCGAGCCGGTCGCCTATTACATCGGAGACAACCAGGGTGATGAGAGTGGCCGGCGAGGCCCGCCGGGCCAGCCGCCCGCCCTTAATGGCGGACATGTGCTTGCGGATGGCGTTTATTTCGTCAATCCCCGCGCCACAGTCCAGTAATACCCGGAGGGTTTCTTGTTTGTCGGCTAGCGTCAGCCCTTCTGCCGGCAGCGGGAGCAGGGCGGAGCCGCCGCCGGAGAGCAGGCAGATGACGAGGTCGTTTTCAGCGGCTCTATCCAGGATATCAAGAATCTGCCGGGCTCCCTGCACCCCGTTGGCATCCGGGACAGGGTGGGCCGCCTCGATCAGGCGGATGTGTTCAAGCGCTCGGGTATGATGGTATTTAACAGTGATTGCCCCCGCCGTTATCCGTCCTTCGATAAGAGACGCCAGGCCGACCGCCATATCCGCAGATGCTTTGCCCGCACCGATGACGTAAACATGTTCGACGGCGGAGAGGTCAACGCATCTATCATGAATTTGGAGGTCGTCCCCGTTGATCCGGCAGGCATTTAAGACTGCGGCTTCGGCATTTACCGCCTCAACGCCCGCCTTGAAGATGGATGCGGCATCCTGCCGAAGCCTTGAAAAAGACGTGTTGCCCGGGGACATAAGAAGCCAATTGGTTGCGGTTACTTGGACTCAGCGGCGGTATTGCCGGATTCGGCGGCGGCATTGCTGGTTTCTGCGACTGTTGACGGCTGATTTTCAGTGACGGCCGATTTTTTCGTGTTTTTCGGCTTTTTTTTCTTCAAACACTTCTTGTCTTTACGAACGAATGCACAAAGCTTTGGATTATAATACTCTTTGCAGTTTAAAGGATTGTACAACGGGCATTCCGGATGTTTTTGAGACATATGCCAACTTCCCCTTTATTTCTCATTCCTCGTGTCCATCCATAAACGGATGATTTGCCCAGTTTTTGAGTCAGGTTCAAATTTTAATCCTCAGGCATACTTCGCGTATGCCAGCGGTTAAAATTTTTGCCTTCCCTGAACTTGAACGAATTATCTTATTTATGGACGGACACTTCTTAGCGGACTTTTTTTTATTTTCTTATATATAACATAAATACCGAAATTTCACAAGCAGCATCAGAAAAGCACGCACCGGAAAATGGATAGGGGCTTGAAATTTTTTTGACAATTGACTGTCTGAATGTAATAACATCCTAAATTTGATGGCTTCGTAAAAAGCGGTTTATGCCGCGGCTGCGGCGGAATAGACCGCTTCTAAGGAGCTCGACAATATTTACTATTATTTTAAATGCTTTCGCTGCTGTCATTCCGAGGAGCGAAAGCGACGAGGAATCTTGTTTGCTAAAGATTTCTCGCTGCCGCTCGAAATGACAATGCGGATGTTTTTTAGCGTTACTTTCTGCAAAAATACCGCCGCGGCGGAATAAATCGCTTTTTACGAGATTGTCAAATTTGGGGGAACGGTTTTTAGAGAACGTCGGGAGTGATGTCTGTATGCAGGCATATGAAAAACTAAAATCTGATCTTCAGGGGGTCAATCAGGCCCTCTGTGAATTAATGGGCCAGGCCGGAACCCTTCCGGCGGCCTCGGATCAAATTTTTGAGGAATGGGAGACCGCCTGCCATAAAATCGCCGCCCAGCTTGAAGACGACCTGGTGCGTGTGGCAGTGGTGGGCGCCATAAAATCCGGTAAATCCACCCTGATAAACGCCATGCTGGCCGGGGATTGCCTAAAGCGCGGGGCCGGTGTGGTCACCTCCATGGTTACGCGCCTGCGGCGCGGCCCGGAAAATAAAGCCAAGCTGTATTTCAAATCATGGGACGAGGTCAATGCCGATATTCAAAAAGCGCTTGTGTTGTTTCCGTCCTCGGACTGGCGGAGCCGGAACGATTCCTTCGATATCCGCCGGGAGACCGATCGGCGGGAGCTGGAGGCCGCGCTGCAGAACCTCTCCACCCGGGATCTGATTACCAACGATACCCGGAACCTGAACAGCCTCTCCCTTCTTTCCTATCTGGAAGGCTATGAGCGGGTTAAGGAGATTATCGGTGAAGAAAATGTGATAAAAGAGTTTACGGGCGCGCAGTTTGCCGCCCATCAGGATTTTTCAGGCAATGATACGCTGGCCTTTTATTTAAAGGATATCGCCCTTGAAGTGCGCTCCGAAAATATCGTGCCCGATATCGAGATCGCCGATTGTCAGGGCAGTGACTCCCCGAACCCCCTGCATCTCGCCATGATCCAGGACTATTTGCTCTCCGCCAACCTCCTGGTTTATGTCATCAGCAGCCGCACCGGCATCCGTCAGGCGGACATCAATTTTCTTTCCATGCTCCGCCGGATGGGATTTATCGAACATATCATTTTCATAGTCAATTTTGACTTCAATGAACACGACTCCCCTGATGACCTGAACCGCTTGATCGCTAAAATCAAAGAGGACCTGCGGATGATCCGGGCGACCCCACGGATTTACACGTTTTCCTCGTTGTTTAGCCTGTTTAAATCCCTCGGCGCCGAACTCTCCCAAAAAGACAGGCAGCGGTTTGAGCTGTGGAAAAAAGAGGAGGCGCTGGTATCGTTCTCCGAATCCGAAGAAGCCCGGTTCATGCGTGCTTTCCATGAAATCGTCACGAGCCAGCGGTATCTGCTCCTATTTAAAGCCCCGCTGGATCGGCTTCAAATGATTACCAACGGCATGCTGAAGTGGTGCCGGATGAACCGGGATGTGCTGGGAAAAGGCTCGGAAGCCTCCGCCCAGCTCATAAAAAAGATAAAGGCCGAGCAGAAGCGGTTAAATCGGGTGCAGTCCATGATCAAGAGCACGGTCGAGGGGACGCTCCAGCAGATCAAACGGGATCTTAAAAAAGATGTGGACGCCTACCTGGATCCGAAGTATGGCGAAGTGGCCGCCCCAATTATCGAATTTGTCAGAAACTATACCATTTCGGCCGATCGGTATTCCGAGCAGCTGGCCGGCGGCCGGTTTTCTGATGCTTTATACGCGGTATTTCAGGAATTCACCCATGAACTGGATGCCTACATGGCGGAAACGATCAATCCAAAAATATTTCATTTCATCAAAACCGAGGAGGATCGGATCAAGGAATATTTTGAATCCATTATTGGCCCCTATGAGGCAATGGTCAATGATGCCATGGCGCAATATAATTCCGTATTAAACGGTTTGGGACTGGAAACGGTCGAGGAGAACCATCATGAAATCTCCCTGCCGGATTTCCAGAGCCTTAAAAGACAGCACGGCCTTGAACTGCCGCCGGCCGCCACCACCATGAATTACAGCAAGACGATAAAGACCGAGGCCATCATGCGCTTTGGGATGTATAATCTGGCCAAGCGGATCAAGCGTCTTTTCCGCGGGTCGGCGGAGAGTTCGGTCAAAGAGGGGCATGCGGCGCTTAAAACCGCGGTCAGGCGATTGAAGCGCGAGACCGAAGAGGGGGTTTCATTTCAGTTTAAAAACTACAAGGAGAATATCAAGTTTCAGTATCTGTTCAAGCTGGTGGAAGCGGTTTCAACGCAGCTATATGAGGAGATAATGAACCGGTTTCATGATTTTACCAATGGACTGGTAGAGCTGAGCGAGTCTGCCGGCAAGCATCAGGTGGATGAGACCCACCTGGTCAATCAGTTGAATGATATGGCATCGGTGGCCGTGGAGCTTGAAGGCCGGCTCAAGGAGATTGAATCGCAGATCAAAAGCAGGGAAACGGTTGCAACTTGAAGTTCTTTAGAAGGAGGCAAAATGGCGAAAAAACCAACCCGGATTGTTGCTGTTGCCAACGAAAAGGGCGGCGTCGGCAAAACGGCCATGGTGATTAACCTCGGGGCGGCCTTGGTAAAAGAGGGTAAAACCGTTTTGATCGTGGATATGGATCCCCAGCATAATGCCACAAGCGGGCTGGGCATTGAGGTGGCTGATGAAATGGCCAGTGTCTATGATTTGATCAGTGATGAGGGTGAGGCTTCGATTGCCGATGCGCTCTTCTCGACCAAGTGGCCGGGACTCGATGTCATTGCCTCGCATCCGGATCTGGCCGGCACCGAAGTCGAACTGGTCGATGCAGAGGGCCGGGAGGATAGGCTAAAAAATGCGATTCAGCCCTTGGTCGGCAAATATGACGTCATTATCCTGGATACGCCGCCGAGCCTGTCTCTTTTGACCATCAATGTGTTCTCCTGCGCCGATGAAGTGCTGGTCCCGTGCCAGACCCAGCCCTATTCATTCAACGCACTGACGGGCCTTTTCGATACCATCGGCGAGGTTCAGGCGGAGATCAATCCGGCGCTTGACATAACAGGGCTGATCCCCACTTTTTTTGACCGGCGGCTCCGGGTATGCCGGGATATTCTGGAGCGGCTGAAAACCGATGAGCGCTACAAGGGATTGCTCTTTAATACCATTATCCGCTCCAATATCACCATTGCCGCCAGTGCGGAGGCGGGTAAACCGGTGGTGTTTTACCGCACAAGCAGCTTCGGCGCCAAGGACTATACAGGCCTGGCCCGAGAATTCCTGATGGCCGGGTAAAACGACTAATTTTTTGTCTTGCATTGGCATTTTTAACGCGGTAGGATCTGACTGATGTGTCAGTCAGATTTCTTTCAAAGGGTGGCGACCTATGGAAGGGGAATCAAGAACGCAAAAGGCGCTGGTGAAAGCGGCAATAGATATGTTTCAGCAAAAGGGGTACCAAATGACCCGGGTTTCAGATATTGTTGCGGCCGCCGGCGTGGCTCAGGGGACGTTTTACAACTATTTCCGGTCCAAGGAGATGATATTCCGCGAGATCTGCAACGATTTCATGGAACAGGTGAGGGCGCGGTTTGTTCTGCGGACCCAGCATATGTTTGACGGCGAAACCTCCGATGAAGTCAGGGAGAACCTGCACGCCGTCATCCGGGATGTATTTACGATCTACCAGGAAAACCTGGCGGTGGCTGAGCTGCTTTTTCGTGAGGGCATCGGAAACGGCGGGCTTTTCAAGGAAATCTATGAGGATATTCTGAACCTGTTCCTGGATTTGATCCGCGAGCAGGTCGAAAAAGGGATTGCAAAAGGATTTCTGCACATTGATGACCCGGAGGTGGCCGCTGTTTTTTTGTTCGGCATGTTCGAACGGACATTGTTTTATTTTTTGCTGGTCCGCAAGAATCGGGACATGGAAAAACTGGAGGACAAACTGGCCGATTTTATCCTGAAAGGGCTTTCTTTTGAAGGATGATGCCTACCCATTCATCACCGTTTCGCAAATATCCCGGATCGTTGAACTCGAAAACCCCCTTCGGTTCAAAAAATTATAGATTTTCCGGCGACACTCGATTTCCTGCAAATGCCGCCATTTCTCCAGTTTTGGCGAAAGCGCGGCCCATCCAGCGCTATGCTCGTCATAGCCATTTAATACGTCCTCAATAATATCTTCGCGGATCCCTTTTTGTTTTAGCTCAAATGTCAGGCCGAATATTCCGCGGGGGCGATGCCTGAGGCGGTTTTCAACCCAAAGCCGGGCGAACTCGGCATCGTTGATATAACCATAGGATTCAAGGCGTTGAATGGTATTTTCGATGGCTTCCGGCGAAAATTCCTTCTTCTCCAGGTGCTGAACGATTTCCTTGCGGCTGCGGGGTCTTACGGCAAGATAGGAGACCGCCCGTTGAAAGGCTTTGTCATTCTCATTGAGGTATTTGAGCTCATCTATGCGCTCCTGAGAGATGAAATCCCCTTTTTTGAGGTCGCCGGCCGCCCAAAGGGGAAGAGAAAGGGTGTATTTATCATTGATATAAACATTGACCCGGTCTTTTCGGTTTTTCTGAAGTACAACCGCCGTAATGATATGATCCATGGCTTTTAGAACTTTGTCGATTCCGTGATCGCGTAGGGATCATCAAAGGTATCCGGTTCAGGCGGCTCTTCCTCTGCCTGGTAGTAATAAAGCGGCTTGGATGAATCTTCGATAATCGATTCCCGGTTCTGCTCGATGCCGGCCAGTTCGTTCAGCGCTCTTCTAATCTCCCGGCTGCCCTCTTCATAGACCCGGTTGACTTTGGTGTATTCCTCCTTGACTTTGTAGAGGGGGAACCGGCCTTTTGATTTTTGGAGATATGTATAGACGAGGTCCCGGACCGCCTGCCAGCTGTCGCGCCGCGTCTGAGTGTCCAGGGGAATCAACTGATCGATATTTTTCAAATAGTTGCGGTGAAACGCCGAATGGATATAGCGCATGGGCATCATCATCCAGAAGATCATAAACAGGATCACCACCCCAACGCCGCCGGTCAACGTGACCGGATGGGTGAGCCCCCCGAGTATTCCCGTGCTCAAACCGCCGAAAACCGCCAACCCCCCGGCGAAAAGGCCCAATACGAATCCCAGGAGGCCGAACTTGAAGCGGAATCTACGGAGTCTGGACCGGTAGCTTAAAATGGCCTCCAGAAAATGGTTGAGTCGTTCCGCATGGGTTTCGACAAAGGTCGCCATATTGTCCAGCCGGTGGCGGGGCGCCTGAAGAACGGCATCCTTTAACTGTTTGCGCTGATTCTCCAGTAAATAAAGAAACTTATAGTTGCCATTATCCTGGGACGCCTGCCTCTGAGACGCTCTTGAGGAGTAAGTGAGATGGATCGGGGGGATATCCTTTCGTCCGGTAATCTGGGACAGGTTCCAGCAAAGGGTGCCATAGACCTGAAGCAAATCGCCCAGGGAGGCGCATTCATCGATCCGGTTCAGTATGTATAGCACCCGGTCCTCATAGGTGCGCTTGGCAATTGTTTCCCTGATGCTGGTATGCGCCTCCCGCACGGTTCCCGCCTTATGCGGGTCGAAAAGGACCAGCACCAGGTCGGCCAGATGGGCCAGATCGCCTATGATTTCCTGGTAGTTATATCCGCGATCCCGCTCCGTGATGCTGTCAAGCATGCCGGGCGTGTCGATCAGGGCCAGATTCTTTAAAAACGGGGAGTTGACTTTTTTCAGTCGGAAGTGCGCCGCGAATCGTTGGCCGTGTTTTTTTAGAATTTCAAATGGATATTCAGGGTCATTGAGCAGAAATTTACCGTCGCGCTGTTCGGTGATCCGGATGGCCTCCGTATCGGGAACCGTCCCGTCATATGTGATAATCGTAAATGAATCATCCGTGGGGGCCTGGCCGATTGCCTGAATATCGGCCCCTAAGAACTCATTGATCAAAGTGGACTTGCCGGAGGAATAGTTGCCCAGGACGAGCACCATGGGCCGCCATTTGATCGTTGTCTCCAGGGGAACATCACTGTATCCATATTCCTGGGCAATGCCTGACAACTGGGTCTCCACCATGGAAACCATTTCAGCACGCAGCGAGTTAATATAGTTTTCCTGATACATGTATTATCTCCTGTGAGATCTCCTTCTTGTCATCCCGGGGCGCGCGAGCGAGGAGGCGCCCTTTAGTAAAAGATTTCCCGCTGCCGCTCGAAATGACAGAAAAAGCCTTCGCGTAAAACGCATCCGCATTTATATGTGTTTATATCAGAAGTTTTTATCCGTATCAATCAATTGGACGCTAGCCGAGGGCTTTGCCTTTTGAGGCCCACGAGCCGAGAGGCCGTTTAAAAAATCGGATATTTCAGGTGGTGAGAGGATATAATTGGCGGCATCAAGTTTGATTGCGGATTCCGGCATGCCAAAGACGGTTGCCGTCTCCCGGTCCTGAACCAGGGTCTGCGCCCCGCGGCGTTTCATCTCCTTTAATCCCAGCGCCCCGTCATCTCCCATGCCGGTGAGCAGGATGCCGACCGCCCGGGCACCGCAGCGCTGCGCCACAGACATAAACAGATGGGTGACCGGTCGTTTCAGCTCTTTCTGGCCGCCGAATTTTGTCACAAGGATTCTTCCATTATCTGAGATGCCCATATTGCTTTCCTCAGGGGCAAAATATACATGGCCGGGAGCCAGTGAATCCCCGGTTCTGGCAATTTTGAGGTCAAGCCGGCTGTCCCCGCCGAGCCACTTCAACATGCCCGGCAGAAAGCCGGTGGTGATATGCTGAACAACGGCGATGGGCACCGGGAAATCCGGTGGCAGTTCCCTGAAAATCTGGTGAAGCACGGGCGGCCCTCCGGTTGAGGCGCCGATGGCGATGACTTCAATACCCGTCAGGTCCGTTGCCTGAAGGATTCGCGCCGGTGATTCGGGGGATTGTTTTTTCGGCCTCGCGGGGCGCCGCCGGACCACCTTGACCTCCGCCATCAGTTTAACCGTGCGAAGGAGCTTCTCCATAAACGGCTTTGTTTCTGGATTGCCGATTCCCGGTGGCTTCTGGGCCACGGCGACCGCCCCGGCCTCCATGGCGTTAAAAATATTTTTGGTCTGTTCGGGGGCAACCAGGGAACTGTGAATGATGATCGGCACCGGCCGGGTCTCCATGATCGTTCGGGTGGCTTTATACCCATCCATGCCGGGCATATGGATATCCATGATCACTACATCCGGGCTGGCGGATGCCACCAGCTGAATGGCCTCCTGGCCGTTGCGGGCGGCGCCGACCAGCCGCAGCTCCGGATCCTGGTCGATGATGTAGCTAATATATTCCCTTGTCGTCAGGGAATCATCAACAATAAGGACATTAATCATAAGGCGGTTCCGATGGTCCGGTTGCGACCGCTTTCTTTGGCCTGGTAGAGATTCTGGTCGGCCGTGTTGATCAAATCCTCGGCGGTTAGGTTCGGCTTGCGCTCTTTATTGCCAATCGCTGCGATGCCGAAGCTGGCAGTGATTCGAATCGTCTCCGCGTCCGTTTCCGTACGCATCTCCTCAATCAATTGGCGGAACCGTTCGGCGGCCGCTGTGGCACCTTCCAAACTCGTCTCCGGCAGCACCACGATAAACTCCTCCCCGCCGTAGCGGGCCATCCAGTCCAGATCTTTGCGCAACGTACGGCTCAGGCGGTCGGCAAAATTTTTTAAAACCATATCGCCGGTTTGGTGTCCGTATTGGTCATTGACTATTTTGAAGTGGTCAATATCACTGATCACAATCGATAGGGGGGAAAAGTAGCGCTGGGCCCGCTTGAAGTCCTTGGGCAGGTTCTCATTCAGGTATCCCCGGTTAAAGACCCGCGTCAGGGGGTCGGTGATGGACAACAGGGCAATTTCCTTGTTTCGCTGTTTCAGGGATGACTCAAGCGAGATGACGCGCTCTGCGGTTGTCAGACGGGCAATCAGCTCAGCGTCATCCACCGGTTTGGTCAGGTAGTCATCCGCACCGGCCTCCAAACCCTCGATGATATCATTTTTGGAGTTTTTGGCTGTTAAAAGGATAATATAAACGTAGCCCCCGAATTCATGCTGACGTATGGCATGGCATAGTTCCGATCCATCCATTTCCGGCATCATCCAGTCGGTAATAACGATGGAAATCTGCCGGTTCAATAGCATCGTCATGGCTTCCAGACCGTTTTTGGCCGTGGCCACCTGATACCCATGCGTTTCCAGCATCAGTTTAAATTTCAGGGCCTGGGTCTGGCTGTCTTCAACCAGCAAGATTTCGAGTTCTTTTTTTAGCATGTAAGATAAACCTTTCCCCACCTATTAAACAAGCTGATCCAGGACTTCAATAAGATTGCTCTGGTCGAAACTGCTTTTGACGATATAGGCATCCGCCCCGGCCTCCATACCCTTTTCGCGATCCTTGGCCGCGTCCAGACTGGTTACCAGAATTACCGGCAGGGCGGCAAGAGAATTATCCGCCCGGATACCGGCGGTGAGTTCAAAACCATCCATCCGCGGCATTTCGATATCAGAGACCACCGCATCGAAGTATCGGGACTTCAGCCGGGATAAGCCGTCCGTTCCGTCAATAGCGGTCTCCACCTGGTATCCGGAAGCCTCGAGGATATTCTTCAGGAGCGTGCGCGAAGTGAAGGAATCCTCCACGACCAAAACGGATTTTGGCCTCCGGGCCTGCTCCGGATGCTCGCCAGACGGTTGGACGGATGGCATGGAGTGGCTGGAAGCGCTTACTATGAGTTCTTTGATGTTTAGTATGGGCACCACCCGGCCGGTGCCAAGGACCGTGGCGCCGGCAATATGCCGTACTTTTTTCAGCTGTTTGCCCAACGGTTTGACCAGAACCTCCTGCTCGTTGATGACCGCATCCACACGAAAGGCCATCTGTGTGGCGCCATTTTCCAGGATGACCGCCGGTATCGTCTTTTGCTCGGATCGCCTGGGGTTGGGCCCGGGTTTTGAAATCCCCAGGACATCTGCCATGTCAACCAAAGACACGGGGCGGCCGTTGAATGAAATGATCGCCTGGTTCTCCGCCGTCTTGACGGTTTCCGGCCGGATTTTGAGGCTGTGCCTTATCTGTGCATTCGGCAGGATGAATAGGTACCCGGAAACTTCGATCAGTACCCCGCGGAATGTCGCCAGGGTTACCGGCAGTTTGATAGAAAAGGCCGTGCCCCGGCCCGGTTCGGAGCGTATGCGCATTCGGCCGCCAAGGTGATCCAGCGCGTCCTTGATGATCGACATGCCCAGCCCTCGACCGGATATTTCCGTGATCATGGGGCTGCTGGATACGCCCGAATTAAGAATCAGGTTTAACGCCTCTGCCTCGTCAAGGGACGCCGCATGGGCCGAAGAGATGATTCCTTTTTCGATCGCCTGGGTTTTGATCGTTTCAATATGGATGCCTTCTCCGTCATCGGAAATCTCCAGGCTTACCTGGTTGCTTTCCGGCTGGGAGACCGCCACATGGATGGTTCCCATGGCCGGCTTCCCCTGGGACGTTCGGACCTCGGGGGCCTCGATGCCGTGGTCAACGGCGTTTCTCAGCAGATGCGTCAGGGGGTCCTTAATGCCTTCAAGGATGCGTTTGTCAATCTCGACGTTCTCCCCCGAGGTTTTCAGATCAACGGATTTCCCCCGGTCCTTGGCGATCTCCCGGACCATTCGGGGGAAAACGGTAAAAAGGCTTGAAAACGGCATTAGCGAGGTTTTTTTGGTTTCCTCCAAAAGATCATCGAGCAGTCCGCTGAAGGTCCGGTTGTTTCGTTCAAAGGCTGTCGCGGTCTTTGTCATCCGCTGATCGATATCCCGGATAAATTCACGGGTATCGTCAATGAACGCGGTGGTCAGCTCGATCGCCGCATCAGCGTCCTTGGCGCCCTGAAACCTTCGGAAGTCGCCCTGGAAACGCTCCCATTTCTGCCGCCATTCCTGAATCGAATGGTTAAGATGCTGCAGTCGGTTTAAGTGCTGGTAGGCGGATTGCTTGACCGGAATCAACTCTTCGGTTTTTAAAAGCAGGGCGTCCAGTTTGTCGGTCGGAATCCGGACGGATGAGGCAAAAAGCGGTTTGGCGTCCGGTTTGGGTTCGTCTGCGGATTTTTCCTCGCCCGCCCGATCGGATGCCTCCTTTTCCGAAGGCTTTTCTTCGGACGGCTCGCAGGCCTTGGCATCTGTCAGGGATTGAATCATGTTTTTGATTTCTCGGGAGGCCTTTTCCGCGTCAGCATCCGGGGTGATGGAACGTTCAACGAGCTGTATTGCGGCGTAGAGGGCATCAAAAAGCCGGCCGGAAAAGGCCAGGCGATGCGCCTTAATTTCCGCAAAGATGCTCTCTACTTCCTGGCACAGGGATTCGACCACCGTGAGATTGACTGAACGGGCGGCGCCTTTCAAACTATGCACCTCCCTGAAGACAGCGTCCAAAACATCCGTGGGCGGCGCGTCCCTATCCGCGCCTTCCAGGCTGGATAGACCGGCATACAATGCCTCGAGGCGTTCCCGGGCCTCGTCTTGAAATGCCGCCAGCAGCTGTCTGTGTATTTCTGTTTCGTCCATCATACTTTATAAATCGATGTGATATCGCGCATCGTCTGGGCCAGTTCCTCAAGCCCCTTGATCGCATCCTCTAACTGTTTCACGCCGCCCAAGTTCTGCTGGGTCGCATCATTAATGCTCTCCATCGCTTCTGAGAGCTGATCGATGCCGGATAGTTGCTGCTGGTTGGAAGCGACTATCTGTGAGGCGGCATCCGAAGATTCATTGACCTGATTTTCCAACCGATCGATGGCATTTCCCGCCTGTTCCGCCAGCTCGATCGCCTCTTCCACCGACTTCGTTCCCCGTTCCGTGGCCATAACTGCGGCACTGGTGGCCTTTTGAATATCATTGAGGATCGTCTTGACCTGGTTTGTGGCCTCTTTTGATTGATCGGCCAGGGTCTTTACTTCCTGGGCGACGACGGCGAAGCCTTTTCCCTGATCCCCGGCTTTAGCGGCTTCGATTGAGGCATTGACCGACAGGATATTGGATTGATCCGCAATGTCAGTAACCGTATTAATTATCTCTTCAATGCTTTTGCTCTGTTCGCTGAGCTTGACCGTACTCTCGGCGATATAATTCATTTCTTCCTTTATCCGGTTGATGCCGGCGGTGGTGTTCTCCGTGGCCTGCTTGCCGGCGAGGGATATTTTAGCCGTATTCTCGGCGCTTTTGGATACATGTTCGGCTTTTTCGTTGGCCAGCTGGGATGTCTGCTTGACCTCTTCCACCGTAGTGGTGACCTCGCTGATGGAGCTCGAGGTCTCTGATGCGCTGGAGGCGAGTTGAGAAGCGGTGCTCGATATCTGGCTGATGGAGGCGAGCAGGCTCCGGGAGGATTGCCCCAGCTGCTTGATCTGCTTGCTGAACCTTTGGACGCCATTGGCAAAGGCCTTCATCAACATGCCGATTTCATCGGAGCGCTTTTTTTGATGCTCGGGCACGGCCAGGGTGAAATCGCCCTCATCCATCATCATGACCCGGTAGGAGAGGGAGTTAATCGGCCGGGCGATCATTTTGGACTGCAGGTAGCCCATAGCGCCGATCAGGATCAGAAGGACAAGGCCGGTCCAGAATATATTGAGTCCCAGCTTATGCAGCAGGCTAAATGCCTCGGAGGTATCGATTTTACTTATTATCGCCCAGTTGAAATCCGTTCCGAGCCGTTTTTTCAGCTCCAGGCTGTCATAGGCGGATAGCACTTCAGCATTTCGATAGTCCTTTGTCTGCCGGATTCCCGCCTGGTTGTTCAGCGCCTGTTCAACCGCTGATGTCCGGATTTTTTTATTCAAAAGGGCATCGTCTTCTAAAAAACGGGACGCTGAGCGCATGAGATAGTCCCCGCCCACCAGATAGGTCTCGCCGGTCTCGCCCATACCGGTCTTGTTTTTTGTAATGGCGCTGATTCGCTCGGCATCGATAAGGAAAACCAGGATGGCGTCGAGGCCTCCGCTATCGCCGTATACCGGTGCGGCCATGAAAATGCCGGGCTGCCTTTCGGGCAGATAGTCGATGATATCCGTCATCATGGGCTCTTCGGTCTCTTTTATTTTTTTACTGATCCGGGTTAATTCGGGAAAGTCGCCGCTTTTAAACGCATCGTCGGTTTTTTCGCCTGAAACCTCAGTGTGGTGCAGCAATTCGCCGGTATCTGAGAGCATGAAAATATTGCTGTAGCCGAAGAGCCGCATATAATAATCAAACATCGGGTTCATTCCCTTGTATGTCTCGTTATCCAGCATATTTCTGATATGCTGGGAGCGCGACAGCAGGATCAGATTTTTCAGCCGGGATTTTAAAAACTCGACCACCTGTTCCTTCCTGGTCTTGTTTACGGCAACGAGTTGATCGAACGCTTCGGCTTCTATTGCGGATTTGGAGTAAAAATAGGTCATGCCGCCCAAAAGGATAAGCGGAAGCAATCCGACAATAAGAAACTGGGTGATCAGTTTTGCCATGATCCGTTTGGAAAACCATCGCCACATGTTTAACTCCTCTTAATGATTATTTTGGTTTATCACCAGGTCCTCATCCGTCAGTAGTTTATCGCCGTCAAGCACGATGGTCCCGGCCTCGTCAAGGCCCTTGAGGTAATCGGCCCTCACACCGGTGAGTGCGGGAATCGACGAATGCAGGGTTTCTGTTAAAATTTCCCCAACCCCCAGGATCCGGTCGGCCAGGATGCCGAACGCCATTTCGGGGGTTGAAAGAATCAATACGTACCGGTGGTCCCGGGGCTCGCCTGCCTTGAGGTCGAACAGGCGCTTTAAGTCCGTTATCGACACGATCTCGCCCCGCACGTTGATAATCCCCGGTATATATTCAGGAATCCCCGGTAGGTAAGTGATCGGTCCAACCGGCAGGACTTCACGGACAAACCGGAGTTCAATGGCATATGTCTCATCGGCCAGAAGAAAACTGACCGTTTTAATCCTCGGCCCTTCAGCCGTCTCCTTTTTTGATTTCGCAAGGATGTCCGCACGGGTTTTAAGGGTTTCTCTCTCAGGCATTGGCAATACTATCCAGTCAACGATCGAACCGTTTCAAGCATCCGGGCGGCGGTCATGCCTTCAGATTGAGGCAGGATCTCTTCCGGATCTTTTGCCTTCAAAAGGGGGATGGTGTTTAAAAAATGTTTTTGGCCCTCCTCATGCCGGCCTTTTTGTTTTAACAAAAATCCCATATGAAAATGGGCCATGATAAAATCCGGATCCAGATAAAGTGCGCGTTTCAACTCTCGGATGGCGGCATCCGGATCATTTCCGGCTTGATGAATGTTTGAGAGGAGGAAATAGAGCTCAGGGTTTAACTTTTCGGATTCAATGGCCTTTTGGCACCAGTAGGCGGCATTCTCAAGGTCGCCGAGGTTGGCGTAGCATCGGGTCAAAAGGGTCATGGATTCGGTCTGCATCAAAAACGAATTTTTTCGGAATTGACCGTTTCCCAGAATCCGGCTGAGTTTTTGGGCCGCCGGGGCGTAGCCGCCCTTTTCATAATCCGCGACGGCAGCCTCATAGGTGTGTTGCGCGGCGTCCTTGGGCTCCTTGGCATCAGTCGTATCGGTTATCCGCCGGTTGTTCTGGCGCCCGGCGGCGGGTTTAAGCGAAGTCCGGTTTGACACCGCCGGGGCGGCATCCCCCCGCCTGCGGGTATTCCTATGGGTTAACGGATATTTTTCCTCTTTTCTCGGGGGGCCTTTTCTAAAGAATGTGGCATGGGAAAATCTGACCGGGCTAAGGGCTTCGGTATCGACGAAACCGGATTCCGCCGGGCCGGTGATCAGCCAGCCATTGTCCACGAGCAGATCGACCAGGCAGTTGATCACTTGCGCCCGGCTCATGGCATCGTGATACATAAGCACATTGCGGCAGAAAATGACATCCATGGGGATTCGGTGCCCCAGAATTTTTTTATAATTCGGATCGGCAAAGTTTAACCGTTTAAACACCGCCTGCCGGCGAATCCGGGGGAGCAGTTCAAAACGGTTGTCCGAATGCGGGATGAAATACTGTCTGATAATGTGATCGGGCGTCTCTCTTAACGACCAACGCGTATAAATGCCCTGTTCGGCAATTCTTAAAAACTCCCGGTTGACATCTGTCCCGATGATGTGGATGTCCCATCCTTTCAGTAAGTCCCCCATACGATCAATTAAAATGGCAATCGAATAGGCCTCTTCACCGGTGGCACAGCCGGCGCTCCAGAAACGGATGGATTTTTCCCCGCGTCGGGGGTGTTCGATCAGCCCCCGCATGATATGATCCTGAAGGGCTTGAAAGATATTTTTGTCCCGCAGGAAATACGTCTCCCCAATGGTCAGGCGGCCAACCAGCGGCTCCAGAGATTCAGCCGGCGAGGCGGATTCCAGAATCTCCCTGGCGTATGCGGCGGGGGATTCAAAGCCGGTTTCATAGGCGGCGGCCGTCAGGCCCTTGGTCAATACGTTCCATTTTTTGGCTGGAAAGGAAAGGCCGGTGTGAAGGGCAATGAATCGGCTCAGATCATGAAGCAGGTTTTCCGGTATGGATGGATTCATTACGCTGTTTCTAATGCCTGCCTGGCTTGTTTCATGGTTGTTCGGGAAATCAGGTGATCAATCCCATAGATCAGGACCGTTCGGTTTTCAAGCGTTGCGATCCCGGACATATACCGCCGCATTTCAGGGTAAACGAGCTCCGGATCAATGGTCGGCTCCGGCTGTAGCTGATGCACGCCCACGACGGTATCCGCTGCAAAGGCGGTCCGATAGCCGGCTGCCTCTGTTATGATAAACCGGTCGGATTGGCGGATCGGCCTCTCAGCCAGACCGAACTGTCGCCGTATATCAACAAGCGGTATCATATCCCCGCCGATATTGATAAGGCCTATTATCAAATCGGGTGCGTCAAGCGGATGGGTCGGTTGAACCGCACGTATGACGCGTTCGACAACTGAAATCGTTACCGCGAAAGACTGTTCGTCAATGGTGAAGATAACGTAATGGGCTTCGGACATTTCTGAGCCTTGCTAAAAAAATGATGGCTTCGTATTAGATATATGATAAAATCCACTGTTTTTCAAGAAAAAGCTCGTACTTATGGAAACCGCGGGTTTGAGGAAAACGCCTGGGGATGATACAGGCCATCCTAAAATCGACTTTTTACGAGATTCGTGAAATTCCGAGGACGGAAGCGCAACACAGATATTGGACTTCCAAGGAACTCGACAATATTTAATATTATCTTAGAAGCTTCCGCTGCTGTCATTCCGAGAAACGAAAGTGACGAGGAATCTTGATTGTTAAAGATTTCTCGCTACCGCTCGAAATGACAATGCGGACGCTTTTCAGAGTTACTTTCTGCAAAAATGGGGCGCCAGCGCAATAAATCGCTTTTTACGAAGCCATCAATATTGTCATTTGGGATTTACCCATGAATCTTAAACCCTGTATCTTTCCCCTTTCCCCTTTTTTTGGGGGTGGCTATTTACAATTATTCCTGATTAGACTATTTTGCATTGAGCGTTTCATACTTTCATCTTAGACCCTAAACCCTAAACCCTAAACCCTAAACCTTAACCCATGTACATATTAAGGCATTCAATAGTTATCGGTATCGGGATCCTAACGGCGCTTTTCCTGGGAACCGTTCCTGTATCGGCAGGAGCCAGGCAGACCCTCGTGGATCAGACGGGGCGGGAAATCCGTTTGCCGAAATTTCCACAGCGGATTGTTGCGCTTGCCCCCAGCATCACGGAGGTTATTTATGCCCTTGACTGCGAAGATCGGCTGAAAGGGGCGACAAGGTTCAGCGATTATCCGGAAGCGGCGAAGGGCGTTCCTAAGGTCGGCTCCTATGTATATCTGGATCTGGAAAAAATCGTGGCATTGGATCCGGATGTGTGTATCGCGATAAAAGACGGTAACCCCAAAACAGTGGTCGATCGCCTGGAATCACTTGGGATTCCGGTTTTTGCGGTCAATCCGAGGGGGCTGGCCTCGGTGATGCGAACCATCACGGATATCGGGCGGTTGATGGGCGTCGAAGAAAGGGCGGAGAGGATCGTTTCGGATATGAAAAGCCGGATTGAAAAAGTCGAATCCAAGGTGGCACGGGCGGATAAACGGCCGCGGGTATTTTTCCAGATCGGAATTTCGCCGATCGTCTCCGCGGGTTCGGATACATTCATCCATGAGCTGATCGTAAAGGCCGGCGGCCGAAATATTGCCGGTAAATATCAATCCTACCCCAAGTTTTCACGTGAAGAGGTCCTGGAGCTTGCACCGGAGGTCCTGATCATAACGTCAATGGCCCGGGACGAGGTCTTTGAACGGGTAAAGGCCGAATGGGAAAAGTGGCACCAGATCCCCGCCGTGGCGGACGATCGGGTGCACCTGGTGGATTCCAATCTGTATGACCGCCCGTCGCCCCGGCTTGTGGATGCCTTGGAGGAACTGCTTGGTTTGATTCATCCGGAATTGTAGCCAGTATGGCCGTTGTATCCAGAAAAATATTGATTATCAGTCTTCTCATGCTCGGGGGGTTGATCGGTGTCATCGTTCTGGGGCTTAGCATGGGGTCTGCGGAAAGGGGATTTGTCCCGTTTGTGCGGGCCATCTTTCAAATCGGTGACGTCGATCCGTTGCTTACCACCATCATCTGGGAAATCCGGTTTCCGCGGGTAATCGTGGCGGCCCTCGTCGGGGCCACGCTGTCACTGGGCGGGCTCGTATTCCAGGCGCTGTTGCGGAACCCCCTGGCGGAGCCCTATATCCTGGGCATATCCGGCGGCTCCGCCATCGGCGCCATCATCGGGATCCTGATGGGGCTCGCCCGCTTTCCCGGGGTCAGCATACTGGCGTTTATCGGCGGAATGGGTACGCTTTTTCTGGTGCTTTTTATCGCTACCGGCAAGACCCTGCTCAAAAAAGAGGCCCTGTTACTTTCCGGAGTCATGGTCAATGCGTTTTGCTCTGCGGTGATCATGTTTCTGATTTCCCTGACCCAGGATTCCCGGATCCATAACATCATGTTCTGGCTGATGGGGGACCTGTCATCCGCCGGTAAAAGCGAGGCCCTCCTGATGGCGGCTATGGTGCTGCCGTGTTTTATAGTCATATTCTGGCTATCCAATTCCATGAACCTGCTGCTGATGGGAAAGGAAATGGCCAACTCCATGGGGGTCAATGTCAGCCTGGTGAGCGTGACGCTCCTGGTTCTGACCTCATTTATGGTCAGCGCCACCGTATCCGCGTGCGGCCTCGTGGCCTTTGTGGGGCTGGTGATTCCCCATCTGTTTCGGCTGCTCATCGGTGCGGATCACCGGGTCCTGGTGCCGGCCTGCCTGTTCGGGGGCGGCGGCTACCTCGTTTTATGCGACCTCTTGGCCCGGACGCTTCCCCGGCACGGCGAGATGCCGGCCGGGGTCATCACCGCCATGGTGGGGGCGCCGGTATTTATTATTCTTTTGAAACGGACGGGATAGTGGCGTTTTCGGTTGAGGTGAAAAATCTGTCCTATGCCTATGAAGATCTCCGGGTGCTGGAGGATCTGTCGTTTTCCGTGAACCCGGGCGAATTTTTTGTGGTGATCGGCCCGAACGGCTCCGGAAAAACCACACTGATGAAACTGATTGCCGGGCTCCTGCGCTCCAAACGCGCAAAAATCCGCATAATGGGCGAAGATATCCGCTCCTATGGCCGAAAGGATCTCGCCAGGCGGATCGCCTTTGTCCCCCAGAGCGTCCCTCTGGATTTTCCATTTACCGTCTCGGACGTCGTTCTTTTTGGCCGCGCCCCGCATCTTGGCACATTCGGTCTTGAATCCGAAAACGATATCAAACTGGCCGAACAGGCCATGGCATTTACCGGGGTCGATCACCTGGCCCGTCGGCGGATGGATCAGTTAAGCGGGGGGGAGCGGCAGCGGGTGTTTATCGCCCGGGCGGTTTGCCAGGAACCGGCGATCATGATCCTTGACGAGCCCACTGCGGCGCTTGATATCGCCCATCAGATGCGAATAATGGATTTGATGGAGAAGATGAAGCGGGAGAAGGCGATTACGTCCATCATGGTATCCCATGATATCAACCTGGCCGCCATGTATGCCGACACCCTGCTTTTGCTGAGAAATGGCAGGCTTTCTGAATGGGGCCCGCCGAAGGACATATTGAGCTACGCAACCCTTGAACCCGTGTATGGATGCCCGCTTCTTGTTGATGAAAGCCCGCTGGGGGATTTGCCGCGGGTTACGCCGGTGCCGGGGCGCTATATTGAGGAGGGGAAAGGGGGAAGGTGAATGCCCCCTTGTTTTGAATTGTTTGGGCCCGGTCCCGGGCAGCCGGCCCGGGGGGGGGTCCAAGGGTGGGGGTTATGTCGTCAGTCCGGCGGCCTCCATGATCTCCGGAACCCTGTCCTCTTTGCCGATGGCCATGATGTGAACCCCGTGGCAGAGATTCTCATTCTTGATCTGCCGGATCATCCGGCCGGCGATTTCAATGCCCTTGGCAAGCGCGCCGCCTTTCGGCGCGGCCGCCATTTCATCGATCAATTCCTGGGGAACAGTGACGCCGGCGACGTTTTTATTCATAAACCGCGCCATGGGGGCAGAAGTTAAAAGGATGACCCCGGCCAGGATTTTCACCGGAAACTGCCGGGCATAGTCCATAAACTGCTTAAAATGGTTAAGATCATAGACGGCCTGGGTTTGGATGAATTCGGCCCCTGCCTCGATCTTCTTTTCAAACTTGATCAACTGGGGCTCAAGGGGATTCGCCTCCGGGGTAACGATGGCCCCGGCGCAAAAAGAAACCCCGCCGTCCAGTTCATTGCCGGCCATATCTTTGCCGGATTCAAGCCTTCGAATGGCGGCCACCAGCTGGGAGGAATCCAGATCGAAAACCGCCTTAGCCTCCTTGTGGTCGCCCAGCATCACCGAATCGCCGGTCAGGCATAGGACGTTATGAATCCCCCGGCTTGAAGCAAACAGCAGGTCTGACTGAAGCGCCAGCCGGTTGCGGTCACGGCAGGTCATCTGCAGGATGGGCTCCCCGCCCATTTCTTTGATCATCAGGGCACCGCCGAGGGAAGGAAAACGCATCACCGAACTCTGGTGATCCGTGACATTCATGGCATCCACTTTATCTTTTAAAAGCTCTATGTGATGCCGCATTTTTTCCAGGTTGGTGCCTTTGCCAGGTGCCACTTCGCAGGTGACGACGAATTTGCCTGAACCAAGGGCTTTTTTAAACGATGACGGCATGGGGGTTCTCCCTTTATCCAAGAATGGATCGTTTCAAATCAATGATGGCTTCGTAAAAAGCGGTTTATTCCGCCGCGGCGGTATTTTTGCAGAAAGTAACTCTAAAAAACATCCGCATTGTCATTTCGAGCGGCAGTGAGAAATCTTTCCTCCAAGATTCCTCGTCACTATCGCTCCTCGGAATGACATAATCAATATCCAACCTAATACCCAATACCCAATACCTAATACCCAATACCCAATACCCAATACCTAATACCCAATACCCAACACCTAATTGCTTTTTATATAAAATTTTCCCGGGCTTGGCTCGCCCAGGTGATTTCGCGGCTTCTGATATTGGCGCATGAGGTCCAGGCGGCCGAGTTCTTTTAATCGATTGTATATAAGGGTCCAGGCGCAGTCCTTGTTCGGATCGATTTCGCATTTGCCGTTGTTGGTGCCCCCGCACGGCCCGTTGACCAGCCCCTTATGGCATGTGGTCACTGGGCATATCCCGCCGGTTTCACCGATGATACAGGTGCCGCACTGCCGGCAGACTTCGTTGAACTCGCCAAAGCCGGTTTCCTTTCCGATAAACAGGGTGTCCAGCGCCGGTACCACGAATTTTTTCAGCTGGCTGGCGATGGTCTGAACCCCGTAGGCACAGGTCATGATCAAAAGGGCCTCCGCCTGGTCCAGAGGGGCCTTGAATTCTTTGAGCATCTCGCCGGTCAGGTTGTCGCAGGCCACCGGCACTACTGTGGTCCCGGTAATGACTTTTCCCTTGGCGGAAAGGCGTTCCTTCATGGCGGCAACCTCCGGCTCCCCGCCGGTGTGGGTAAGGGTCACGCAGGTGCCGCAGCCGATAATAAATATGCGTCCGTTTCCGTCGAGGAGTCGATCAATCTCTTCTTCGGATTTGGGGCGGGTGATGGATCGGATCATAGCTCGTTATCCTCCTTTTCGAGATCGCACCTAAGGCACCGCTTGGCTTCAAATTGGGCCTGCGCCTCGGTAAAGCCCTTTTCAACCTCCCTGAAGTCCCGTATACGCTCATCCGGGCTTTCAAACCCGACCGCCACGCGGTGTTTCTCCTCGGTGGACTCCTCTTCAAGGGCCAGGCCGGTCTTCTGAGCCCTCTTGGTTTTTTCATCCGGCATATAGACCCGGGCCTTGTCGCCGGCCAGGTATTTATCAATCGCAAGCGCCGCCCGCCGGCCGGAGGCGATGGCCCGGATGACATAGGTCGGTCCGGTGGTGAAGTCGCCGCCCGCAAAAACCCCCGGCACATTGGTAGCAAGGGTGTTTTCATCAACCGCGAGGCTTCCCCAAAGGGCGCGCTCGAGCTGGCTGTCTTCGGGCAGAAAGGACGTATCCGGGGCCTGGCCGATGGAGATGATGATATTGTCGGTTTCGATGAACTGGTCATCATTGATGTCGCATGCCGGGTTGAAGCGGCCCTCCTGGTCGAAAACGGAAAGACACCGGGTGAACCGGATGCCGGTGATTCTATTGTTCTCATGGTAGATTTCTGCGGGGGACCAGGAAGGATTTAAAACCACGCCCTCATCAGCGGCCTCGATGATGTCTTTTTCCCAGGCCGGCATCTCGTCGCGGCTCTCCAGGCAGAAGAGCTGTACATGGTCAGATCCGGCGCGAAGGGCCGTGCGGGCCACATCCAGCGCGACGTTGCCCCCGCCGATGACAACGGTCCGGCCGGAGAGCCGGATCGATTTCCCCGTTCGCACATCGCTTAAAAAGTTCAATCCGTAAAACAGACCCGCCAGGCCCTCTTCTTCGCCGGGGATGCCGATATGTTTGCTCGCCTGGGCGCCGGCGGCAATAAATACGGCGCTGTAGCCCTCCTTCATCAGGTCGTTAACCGTATGATTGGCGTCAATGGGGGCGTTGTAGTGAATTTTGACGCCGGCGTTTTCAATATATTCAATCTCTTCTTCGATAACTTCTCTGGGCAGCCGGAACTCGGGCACAGCAATGCCCAGCATTCCCCCGGCAATGGATTGGGCCTCGAAAACGCTCGCCGCATACCCCATCTCTGCCAGAAAGTAGGCGCAGGTGAGGCCGGACGGACCGGCGCCCACTATCGCCACTTTTTCATCCTTGGTCACCGGGAAGGGTTCCCGCGCCGGACCGATGTTTTCAAAATACCAGTCCGAGGCAAAGCGTTTAAGCGACCGGATGGCCACGGGGTCGTCCAACTCCCCCCGCCGGCATTTAAACTCGCATGGATGGATGCAGATGCGGCCGCATACCGCGGGGAAGGGGTTTCTCTCCCGGATAATCTCAACCGCCTCCCGGTAGTTGCCGTTGGCGATTGCCGCAACATAGTTTGGCACATCAATACCCGCAGGGCACGCATGCTGGCAGGCGGAGATGACCATGGAGTCGCAAACCGCACCGGCGCAGCGGCGTTCAAGGATGTGGTCTTTGTATTCCTGCTCAAAGTATTTAAGCGTGGAAAGCGCCGGCTTGGGGCAGGCCTGGCCAAGCCCGCACAGCGATGCCTCTGATATGGTCTTGCCGATGGATTTGATGGTCTCGATATCCTCGATTCTTCCCCGGCCGAGGGTGATCCGGGTGAGGATCTCCAGCAGCTGGGTGGTTCCCAGGCGGCACGGGGCGCATTTACCGCAGGACTCCGACTGGGTAAAGCTTAAAAAGAAGCGGGCGATTTCCACCATGCAGTTGTTCTCGTCCATGACCACCATGCCGCCCGAGCCCATTATCGCGCCGACGCGCTGGATGGTGTCATAGTCTATGGGAAGGTTTAAAAACTGTGCCGGCACGCAGCCGCCTGCCGGCCCGCCCATTTGAACCGCTTTAAACTGTCTTCCTTTCGGGATGCCCCCGCCGATATCAAAGATGACCTCTTTGATGGTGATCCCGATGGGGACCTCCACCAGGCCGGTGTTGTTGACTTTGCCGGCAAGGGAGAAAATCTTGGTCCCCTTGCTGTTTTCCGTGCCCACCTGGCCGTACCAGTCCGCGCCGTTTTTGATGATCAGCGGCACATTGGCGAACGTTTCCACATTATTGATGTTGGTAGGCTTTTCGTCCAGGCCGGCCTGGGCCGGGAAAGGCGGGCGGGGGCTGGGCATGCCCCGGTTTCCCTCGATGGACGCCATCAGGGCGGTTTCCTCCCCGCATACAAATGCGCCGGCCCCCATTTTAAGGGAGAGCTTGAAATCAAATCCGGTGCCCAGGATATTTTCGCCAAGAAGACCCAGGCTTTCTGCCTGCTCCAGGGCAATGGTCAAATGCTCGACCGCGATCGGATACTCTTCGCGGACATATATGAACCCGTACGCCGCGCCAATGGCAAAGGCCCCCAAGAGCATCCCCTCGAGCACGGCATGGGGGTCGCCCTCGAGCAGGGCCCGGTCCATGAATGCGCCGGGGTCGCCCTCATCGGCATTGCAGATCAGGAACTTGGGGCTGTTTTCAGCCTGGCGGGCGAACCGCCATTTAACCCCTGTAGGAAACCCGGCGCCGCCGCGGCCTTTTAGCTTGGCGGCGGTCACCGCTTCGATTACGTCCTCCGGGGTCATCTGGGAAAGCGCCTTCACCAGGGCCTTGTATCCGTCCTGGGCGATATAGTGTTCGATCCGGGTCGGGTCGATCCGCCCGCAATGGGAAAGGACCCGTCGCTCCTGGTTTTTGTAAAAGGGGATGCGGTCGCGGTGATAAATGCTCTGATGCGTGCGGGGATCCTGGTAGGCCAGGCGCTCGATCAACTGGTTATGTTTTATGGTCTGGGAGACAATCTCCGGGGCGTCCTCCGGGGTGACCGCCTGATACTGTATCCCCAAAGGCTCGATGGCAATTACCGGCGCCTTGGCGCAAAAGCCGTGGCAGCCGGTGGAGCGGATTTCGACCGTCTTTTCGAGCCCCTGTGTGCGGACTTCTTCGGAGAGCGCGGCGGCGACTTCAGCCGCCCCATAGGCCCGGCATCCGGTCATGCAGACGTGGATCTGGGTTTGGCTTTTTGCGGTATCCGCCAGGATTTTATTGCGGAGCCATTCCAGCTGTCCAATGGATGTTAATCTTTCAGTGGCCATTATCCGCCTCCTTGGCCGGAGTGGATGTTTCGGTAGGCTTGGGCTTACGGTATTGATTCAGTATGCTGATCACTTGCGGCGGGGTAAGCTTGCCGTAATAATTCTTGTTGACCATCATGGTCGGCGCCAAAAAACAGGCCCCGAGACAGGCCACGGTTTCAAGGGTAAACTGATAATCCGGGCTGGTCTCGCCCTCCTCCAGGTTAAGCTCTTTTTTCATCATCCGCAAAATACTGCGCCCGCCTTTCACATGACAGGCCGTGCCCCGACAGACGCGAATCACATACCGACCCTTGGGCTTTAGGGAAAATCCGGCATAGAAGGTGACCACGCCCTGGACGTGGGAGGGAAACATCTTAACAGCCCTGGCAACGGGTTCGATCGCGGCCGGCGGAATATAGCCGAAGGCCTCCTGAATTTCCTGCAGAAGCGGGATCAGCCCCCATTTCTGTCCCCGGTATTTATCGATAATGGCATGCAGCTGATCCCAGTCGATGGCTTTGGGTTCCATATTATGGCATCTCCCCACGGGTTTCGATTTTTTCAATTTTGACACGGCAGAGCATCCAGCCCGGTGCATCTGAAGGGGGCGGCTCGCATAGGTCCACCAGGTTCATGGCGTCATTTTGGCCGTACGCCAGGGGAATGAATATCTGGCCGACCGGCATATCCGTATTTATTCGGAAGCCCCGCTCGACTTGTCCGAATGGGCTGGTCAGGCGAAGGCGATCGGCTTCCGACAAGCCGAGCCGTTGGGAATCCTCGGGAGAAATTTCGATCTGCCCCCTGAGCTGAAAGCTCTGGATCCGTTCAGACCGGCTGGTGCGTGTGCCGCAGCCCAGGTGATACCTGAGCCCCCGGATAATGCCGGTGTAGGGGAACTCCGGATCCGGTGGCGCCGGCTTCTGGGCCGGGATATCCGCCGGAGAAAAGTGAAACCGGAAGCCGCTTTCTAACCCGTTGTTTTTCAGCCAACCCTGCCGGTGGCTGCCAAGGTCCGCATACATGGGCACCAGGCGCCGGATTTCCTGCTTGACCTGTTCAATTGTGGTATATTTTTCCGGATACCCCATTTTGGATGCAAGTAAAGCAAGAATTTCCCAATCGGGCAGTGCCTGTCCCGGCGGCGATACAATGGGGGCGAAGTTCTGGATCCGTCCTTCCATATTGGTAAACGCCCCGGCTTTTTCAGTAAATGCCGCCCCCGGGAGGATGACGTCTGCCAGTTTGACTGTCTGATTGCACAGAATATCCTGGACAACCATGAAATCGAGTTTTTTAAGGGCATTTTTAACCCGCCTCGACTGGGGTAGCTTTCTCAAGGGATTCTCCCCCATGATGTAGACGGCTTTTAGGGTGCCGTTTTCAGCCGCTTCTATCAGCCGGAGCATACTGAGGCCGGGATCCGGGGAAATTTTTGTTTTCCATGCCTTTTCCAGGGGGATACGGCCGGATTCATCTGAAATCGGATGGCGGCCGGGGAGCCAATCCGGGGATACGCCCATATCAAAGGCCCCCATCCCGTTGCCGGCCTCTGTCATCAGGTATATGCCGGTCCCCTTTCCGCCCTGGCTGCCGGTGAGCAATGAAAGGTTAAAAAGCGCGTTGAAACCGGCTTCTGAGATCGACTGGCCGGCGGTATGGCCAATGACAAAGGCCGTTTTTTTGCCCTCCAGAAGGGATGCGGCGGTTTTCAGATCCTCCCTCGTAACTGCCGCCAGACCGGCAATTTTCTCCGGGTCTTGCGCGTTGAGACCCTCTGTGTAAGCGTTGCCATCCAATGTATGGTTCTGGATAAATTCGGTGGCGTGCCCATTTCGCGCCACCAGTTCGGCGGCAATCCCGTTTAAAAGGGAGGTAAGCGAAAAACCGGGGTTTTTGGCGAGCTCCGGCCGAATCCATTGCCCCGCAAAAAGGGAGAGCTCATTGGGCAGGGGGTCGATGACAACCAATGCGGCGCCTTTTTTTGCCGCCCGCTTAATGTGATAGCCGAGGACCGGTGCGGCATGATCCGGATCAGGCCCCAGCACGACGATCGCCGGCGCCTTCTCCAAATCCGAGAGGCGGTTGACCCGGCAGCTGCCCCCGGTCTTCTGGTCAAGGGCCATTAGCTGGGCCCCGCTGTTTTGGGAGGCCATATTGATGATATTCTCTGAGTGGAAAATCGCCCGGCCGATCTTCTGGAACAGGTAGTTTTCCTCGATGCTGCATTTGGTGGAGCCGATAAACGCAATGCTCTGCGGGCCATAGGTCCGTTTGATATCCGAGAGCCTCGATATCAAATGTTCAAGGGCCTCATCCCATGAGGCCTCTTTAAAGGCGGGTGCTCCGGCTTCGCCGGCTGATTTTATCATCGGCGCTGTCAGGCGGTCGGCGGAATTCAAGAAGTCATGGGCAAAATGGCCCCGCACACAGAGGGTGGCCCGGTTTACCGTATCCTCGAGGTCGGCGGGGTTGATCGCCACAATTTTGTTCCCCGAAATGCCGATGTCCAGAGCGCACCCAATGCCGCAAAAGCCGCAGATCGATAGGCCCTGCCTCTCGGGCGTGCCAGCATACCAAGCATTCTTGGGGCTTAAGGCGCCGGTAGGGCAGATCGATACGCAGGTGCCGCAGAACGTGCAATTCGAGTGTTCCAAAGGCGTTTCATGGACGGTGGCCGGCCGGGATTCGAACCCCCGGAGATTGTAGTCGATGGCCCCGGTACAGACCAGTTCATGATCCGCCCGGATGCATTTGCCGCAAAGTATGCATTTGCTCAAATCCCTTATAATAAAAGGGTTTAACTGTTCAAAGGATTTGTAGTTCGGCATGGGGTAGAGGTCATTCTCGCCTACACCGAGCTGGGCGGCAATCTTTCTGAGTTCGCAGCGGTTGCCCTTGTTGCATACAAGGCAGGATTCCGGGTGCTCGGCCATCATCAGGCGGACGATGTTTTGGCGATGATCCAACACCCGGGGGGTGTCTGTCTGAATCACCATGTCTCTGGCGGCAGGCGTCACACAGGAGGCAAACAGCCGGCCCGTCTTTTCGTCTTCCACCAGACACAGCCGGCAGGCGCCGTAAGGCTTCAAATCCCGGTGATAGCAGAGGGAAGGGATGTGGATGCCGTTTTGCGTCGCCGCCTCGAATACACTGGTTCCTTCTTGGCAGGAGATCTTTTTCCCGTTGATGGTGAGTACAATGCTTTCCAAAATATTGATCCTCCTCTATCCGTAAAGACGGTCCTAAAAAAGAGGATGCAGCGGCACTCAGGAGAAGCCGCGCAGACGCGCGGGCGTAAAAGCGGGACGGTTATTTCAGTTTGGCCGCATCAAGGTAGCGCTTGAGTTTTTCCTCTCCGCCGATGGTGATGATATGAATCCCCTGGCAAAGGTCTTTCAAGCCCTTCACCGTATCGGCAAAGAGCTCAATGCTGGCCTTTTCCTTATCGGTCGCCCGGGCGAGCTTCTGGATGATCCAGTCCGGCACCAGCCCGGATTTTAGGTGCCGGTTTAAGAATTGGGCCATTCCCGCGGTGCGGATAATCATCACCTCGGCAATCACCGGAACCCCGAAGGTTTGGGTCCGGTTTAAAAATTTTTCAAACCGCTCCACGTCAAATACCGGCGTGGTCAAAAAGTAGCCGGCGCCGATTTTGGTCATTTCCTCCATCTCTCGAAGCTCGAGATCGGGCACGTTTTTTCCCCAGTTGGATTCAACCCCGGAGCCCAGAAGGAATTCGCCTTTACCCGGCAGTTCGTCGCCTTCAAGGCTTCGGCCCTCCCGGATGTGGTCAAGGACGGATTCGATCTTTCCGCTGTCCACATGGAAAAACATCATTTCCTGCAGGCTGTCGCCGGTGATGCGGTAGTCCTCGGTAAATACAAGAAGGTTGTCCACCCCGGCCATATGGGCCTGTGTCAAATCCTTCATCAGCTGAATCCGGTTTTTGTCCCGGGTCGTGGTCTGGTAGATGGATTCAAAGCGGTTTTGCTTCAGGATCTCGCAGGTCTGGATGGTATCGCCGACAATGCCCTCAAATTCGACTTCCGAAAGCGATACCCCGTCCACCCGGCCGCGCACGGTGCTTAAACTTTTGATGAGGTCTTCCTGGTCGGATTCCAGCGGTGTCTGGAATTCGGAGGTAACGACAAAGTCTTTTCTCTCAAGCGCTTCTTTTAATTTCATTGATGCGCCTCCCTGCCGGCATTAGGCCGGCGTTATTCTCGGAGTCCCAAAAGTCGGCTGACTTCCTCTTTTAGCTGGGGCAGGGGCAGGGGTTTTGAGTAGCACGCGTCAGCGCCGTATGCCTTCATCTGTTTGAATTTTTCCTCGTCCAGGTAGGCGGATAGTACGATAATTTTGGTATCCCGGCTCTCAGGTGCGGATTTGATCTTCTTACAGACATCAAAGCCCTTGATGTCCGGCATCATAATATCGAGAATCAGCAGGTCGGGTTGGAAGTGGCTTACCTGGATGCCGGCCTCAAATCCATCGGCCGCGGATATGACTTCATAGTCGTATTCATCTTCTTCCAGGGCCTGGACAATCGATTCCACGATAATGGGGTCATCATCTACCACAAGGATTTTTGTACGCCCCGTCCCGGTTTCTTTCTCCGGTATCGGCATCCCCTGTTTTTCCATGAAGTCAATTAAATCCTTGCGGTTGATCCGCCGGTGCCCGCCCGGCGTTTTGTAGGCCTTGATCAGCCCGGACTCAATCCAGTTGATGATGGTTTTGGGGGATACGCGGCAATATTTGCTGGCCTTGAATACGGTAAGCACATCATCCATGGCAAAATCTCCTATGGAGGATTTTTATTTATTTCCATTATTATAGAATTTAAAAAAATGTCAAGGAAAAAATATAAAAATCTGTATTTTTTATCTTGCTAATTTAACACGGAATTTATCTGGAGACAGGAATAGTCGAAAAAATTTTATAAATTTTATAGTTATTACAGTTATTATTCGGGCGAGTCGAGGGGGAGGGTAATGGAAAAGGTGGTTCCGCCCTCAGGCGTGCTTTTTACCCGGATGTCTCCGCCATGATCCTTGATGAACCCGTAGCAGACGGAAAGCCCCAGGCCCACCCCTTTTACACTGTCCTTGGTGGTAAAGAAGCTGTCGAAAATTTTGCCGAGGTTCTCCTCCTTGATACCGGTTCCGGTGTCGGCGATATCGATGCGGATTTGTGAATCCTGTTGGCAGGTGGCAATCGTCAGGGTCCCGCCCTCCGGCATGGCGTCTCTGGCGTTTGAAATCAGATTCAAAAATACCTGCCGCAGCTGGTTGGGCGAGGCGTGGACCATTTCCAGGTCTTCGGCCAGCTCAAAATGAACCCTGATGTCGTGCTCCTGAAGCTGCTTTTCATGTAACATGATCAGCTCATCGAGTATCCTGTTGATGTCCGTGGCCTTTCTTTCCTCCTGCTCGGGCTTTGAAAAAGAGAGCATTTTTTTCAGCATGTCGGTCAGACGAACGGTTTCTGAAAGTGACATGTCCAGGAGCTTGCGGCGCTTGTTCTCCGGCGGGATCTCTGTCTTCAGCAATTCCAACGTGTTCATAATGCCGTAGATCGGGTTGTTTAGTTCATGGGCCAGCTGGGAGGTGAGCCGCCCCATGGCGGCGAGTTTTTCCGAGTGGAGCAGCTGCTCCTGGGTCCTCATGAGCCGCTGTTCCATTTCGATTCGCTCCCTTAGATCGACGAATGATCCCACGGTGGCAATTTCATTGCCCTTATCATCATAAACCATGGCTGCGGAAAGATTTCCGTCGATGACTTCGCCGTCGCGCCGAACGTAGAGCAGGGGGTAGGACCGGAGCATTCCGATACCGCCGTTCTCCGGTGTGCGGATCATTTTCATGATTTTCCGGGCCACGCCCTCCGGGTAGATCCTTGTGATATTCATTTTACCGATCACTTCATCGGCCGGATAGCCCAGGGTTTTCTCCGCCGCCCGGTTCCAGATGATGATATTGCCGCTGAGGTCTGCCGCCATGATCGGGTTGGGCGAGCTTTGAATAATTTTGTTCATGAAGTCATGGGCTTCCTTGAGCTTTTTCTCCATTTGGTAGCGCTGGGTTTCGTCCACGACGATGCCTTCGTATCCAAGGACATTGCCGTCCGGATCGTATCGCACGTGGCTGGTCAGCGAGACGATGATGGGCGTGCCGTCGCGTTTTTTGAACGCCACCTCGTAGTCCATGACACGGCCGTCGCGCTCGATCATTTCCTGGAACCTGCGGCGGTCATGAGGCCTGACATAGAGGTCCGTGGTGATATCCATCCTCAAAAACTGTTCCTTGCTCGGATAGTCCAGCATATCCAGAAGCGTCTGATTGGCGTCCAAAAATTTGCCTTCCTTGCTGCTGATATAGACGCCGACGCCTACGTGTTCAAAAAGTTTCCGGTAGTCTTCTTCAGAGGCTTTCAACTGGGCTTCGCGCTGTTTATGGTAGGTAATATCGCGATAGACGCTCATCTTTGAAACCGAGCCGTCCGGATTTCGGATCGGCATCTCAGTCAGCGCGAAGGTCCGGTCCGCTTTCGGCACGTAAAGCTCCCAGCGCAGGCTTTGCCCCTTAAAAATCTCTTCAGCCCGGCACCATGGGCAGATTTCATCGCGGTCGTTTAACACTTCGTAGCATTTTTTTCCCACGCCGGGCGCAAACATCTCGGTCATCTTCTGGTTCATGTACTCCACGGTATAGGACCTGTCGATGATGTAGATGCCGTCATCTATGGTATTCAAAATGGCGGTTAGCATGCTTTTTTCTTTGTCCATGAAGGTTTCTCTCCTGAGCAAGTCTAATTTTTACGAAGCCATCAATTTTGCTCTGGGCAACGGAACTACTAATCTATAGGTTAAAGGAAATTTTCAGACAGGCAAGGATTTAATTTTCCCGGACGAGCTAGCGCCTCTCCAGCTTTTCCAGGTTGTCCCGGGCAAAGTCAATACGGGGGTCGATACTCAGGGCGATTCTATAATAGCCGATGGCGGCATCCTTATCCCCCAGCTCCCGGTAGTTGGTGGCGATATTGGCATAGTCGATGGCCGAGTTGGGGTTTAGCCGGATGACCCGCTCAAAGCTGTTTATGGCCTTTTGGTGCTCGCCCAGCTTGAAATAGCAGAATCCCATCAGGTTGTAGATATCCGTCCGCTCCGCATCCCATGCGATACCCTGATGGAGCACATCAAGGGCCTTTTCATAGTCGCCGGTGGTTTTCAGGCACACCCCCATGTAGGAATAGATGCTGGGGATGTCCTGCGGGTCCGGATCCAGGTCAAGGGCGGCCTGAAACTGGGAAAGGGCGGTCTCCGGCGCATCTGCCGCGAGCCAGCAGGTGCCGAGGTAAAATTTGATGTAATATTTGCCCGGCATTTGCCGGTCAATGGCCGCCAGTTTCCGGATGGCCGCTTCCGCGGGATATTTTTCCGTGATCAGTTTGCCGCAGAACATGGCCACACTGGTGGCCGCAGCCCGTTCCCGGAAATGCGCGCCCGGAATCAGGGTATAAAAGGCGGGAATGTCAAGCTCAGGATGGGTGGTCGGGATGGTGATCACCGGCATATCCTTTTTTGAAAGGGCTGCAATGCAGTTTTCAATTTCAATTTTCATGTTCTGGTCGGATATGTCCGGCAGCTCAGAAAGATCGGTCGATTTTCGGGGTTGGGTGATAAAGCGGACATCCGCCATGGATTTTGGCTTCGGCAGGCCGCTTGGTTCATAGTTGGATCCGGTGTTGAAGTCACCGCCCAGCTGGGCGGTCTCAGAAAGCGCCCGGGAGAGGGCTTTCTCCGGGCTCGGCGTGGTGCCCGCCGTCCATACGATTTCACTTTTCTCCGGGTACGTGGCCGGGTCATGGGCAAGAATCCCTATAGTCGGGATTCCCATGTCCATCGTAGAGTCCGAGAGATAAAGCGAAATCCCGTTTTTGCGAAATTTGTCCAGCATATCGACAACCACGGGATCGGTCGCGGATTGCGGGTTTATCGCCGGGACCGGTATTTTTTGCCGGCAGATCAGGGCGGAGACGTGCCGTTCCACTATTTCACAGATGCCCTGGCAGATGGCTTCCTCCGGGCAATTGCCGGCAGAGGTGCCGTTAAACGCATTTATGGCAAAAAACCAGTCAAACGGCACCATGATTTGCCGGTTGTTCGTCAAATCATACCCCCATGTCCATTTTAAGGGCAGATCGGAAAATATTTCCCTGGAGATTTCGTTGTCCACAGCCTCATCGTGCACTGAACGGGCGATCAGTTCAAAAGGGATCGCCTGATCCCTTACATTTTCATACGTATCAGCAATAAAATTGTTGGGATTGCCTTTAAAGCTGTAGACGGAAAAGCGTTCAACCAGTTCCATGACGGCGCTGGCTTCGGCCTGCGCCGGGGTGGCGCCTTTGCCCATCTGTTTGGCGGTTCCGGTCAGCCGGGCGGCATCCGCGCCGCAAACACTGAAAAATACGGGGATATCCAGCCGCCCGGTGTCGATTCGGACGGTTTCCGCCAGGATGTCCAGATCCAGGCGGCTGAAATTTTCCTTAACCCGCCTTACCGTCTCTTCCGGCGTGATGAGTTTATCCTGGTCGGCTCTCGACTGCTTATATGCATCATTTAATTGGAATGAGGGGATATCCATTGATAAAATATTCCTATTGGCCTTTTAATGAAGGCATACCTTAGGTAAAAAAAGTTTCAACGTCAAGTCATGATGGCAGCCAGGAGGCTCACGGTTCAGGTTTCAGGGTTCACAGTTCACAGTTCACGGTTCGGGAGCGCCAGCCCCTGCCTTTTGTCATTCCGAGGAACGAAAGTGACGAGGAATCTTGTTTGTTAAAGATTTCTCGCTTACGCTCGAAATGACAAAGGGGAGGGCTCGAAATGACGGGATGGACGGCTTTTAGACACTTTTTTGAATTGCTTTCTTAAAAAATACTGCTATGGCGGTAGAAAAGAGCTTTTTACAAAATCGGCAGTTTTCTATATAATACCTAAAACCAATCTTACCGAAAGGACCAACCCATGGCCCGCGGGATTCAGGAGCTTATATTTTACGGGGATGACATCCGGGTCGAGACGTTTCCGGAGGATACCCGGATGTTTTATGCCAAACCGCCGCTTCCCGGAGTTGCCGATCCGGTACAGACCATCCGCCGCGCCCTTGATCACCCCGTCGGCGCAGAGCCGTTGGAGAAACAGCTCAATAAGAACAGCACGGTCACCATTGCCTTTGACGACCCGTGTCTGCCGATCCCGCTTATGCGAAATGACCCCCGGGGATTGATCATCCAGGAGCTGCTCCGTCGGCTTGCCAAAATCGGGGTGTCCAGGAAGAAAATCCGGCTGATCTGCGCCAACGGGCTTCACCGGAAGTTTACATTAAAAGAGTTGTCGGCGGTTCTGGGGCGCCGGGTCGTCCGGCGGCTCGGTCCGGAACGAATCGAATGCCATGATGCCACTCTGCCCGAGCGGCTCGTCGACCTGGGTTCGACCGAGTCCGGGCGGGAGGTGGTCATCCACCGGGCGGTCAAGGAGTCCGATATCACGATCTATGTCAACGTGAATTTCACCTCCATGAACGGCGGCTGGAAAAGCATCCTCGTTGGGCTCGGCGCATGGCAAAGCATCCGCCATCATCATACGCCGATGCAGTGGAACGGCGTGGACTCCATCATGGAGCCGGAAAAAAGCCCCATGCATCTGGCGCTGGCTGAAATGGGCGAAAGGGTGGCGGAAAAATGCAACGTCTTTCAGATTGAAACCGTGATCAACAACCGGGTCTGGCCGGCGATGCTCTCCGGCCTGCTGTCCCCGATCGGGCCGGACGCCGATGCGGGACCGGGAAAAACCTCGCGCGGCGCTCTCTTCAGGGCGGCGTCCGTATCCCCGCAGGGCATGAAGCGATGGATCAGGAATCGGCTGCGTTCGGATTACCGCTTGGTTGACGCGCATGCCGGGGCAATTGAGCGGATCCACCCCCTGACCCTGGAAAAAGTCTATGCGCAGCAGAACGTTCAGGTGGATTCGCCGGTGGATATCCTGATCTTTGGCGTGCCGAATCTAAGCCCCTACAGCGTGTTTTCGGTGTTTAACCCGATCCTTTTGCGCGGGCTGGTTTTGGGATACCTGCGCGGCCTTTACAGGGGGCGTCCGCTGGTCAAGGAAAACGGGGTCATCATCGCCCTCAACCCCGGGTTTGAAAAGTTCCATGCCGGGCATCACCCCTCCTATATCGATTTCTGGGAAAGGGATCTGGCGGATTATACCGACCCGGAAGTCTGTTGGAGCGCGCTTTCCGAATCCTATGCCCACAATCAAAAATATCTTGAGAAATATCGCAATGGTTATGCCTATCACGGCACCCATGCGCTGATCAACTGGATGTGGAGCGGCATGGCCATGCGGCATGTAAACGGGGTGATCCTGGCCGGGGCCAAAGAACCGGAAACCGCGCGCAAAATCGGGTTTATCCCGGCCGATAGCCTGGAATCGGCTATTGACATGGCAAGGGATATGGCCGGCAAAACCGCCGCTATCGGATATCAGGTGATTCCCCCGCTTTTTTCGGTGGCGGCGGCGGGAACCTGAGGGCCCGGCCGATATTGACTAGGCCGCCTCCCCGGATTTTTGAATCTCCACCTCCCGGAGTTTTCTCCTAAGTATTTTGCCGACCGCACTTTTCGGCAGCTCATCGATGAATTCGACCTGTTTCGGCACCTTGTAGGGCGCCAGCTGTTCTTTGCAGTACTGGATAACCTCCGCCTCGGTCAGCGTCTCCCCCTTTTTGAGCACGATAAACGCCTTGACGGTCTCGCCCCGGTACTTGTCGGGTTTACCGATGGTGCAGGCTTCTAGAATCTTCGGATGGTCGAACAGGACATTGTCGAGCTCAATCGGATAGATGTTGTAGCCGCCGGCGATAATCATGTCCTTTTTGCGGTCCACGATGCTCAGATAGCCGTCTTCGCCAAAACTGCCGATATCGCCGCTGTAAAACCACCCGTCCTTCAGGACGGCCTGGGTCTCGTCGGGTTTTTTGTAGTAGCCCTTCATCACCTGGGGCCCCTTGATGGCGATTTCGCCGGGTTCGCCTGCCGGCACCTCCGTTTCCCCGGTTTCAATATCCATCAGCTTGATATCCGTATCCGGCACGGGGCATCCAACGGTGCCGGGTTTGATTTTGCCGCCCCACGGGGTGACGGTGGCAATCGGTGAATTCTCAGTGGATCCGTAGACCTCGCACAAGTCTGCGCCGGTTAAATCTTTTAAATCGCGGATGGTGTCGGCGGCCAGCGGCGCGGCGCCGGAGAAAAAGCCCTTGATCGAGGAAAGATCCATTTTGCGAAATTCGGGCTCGGCCAGAAGCCCCACGAAAATGGTGGGCACCCCCGGAAGAAAGGTGGGCTTGTATTTTTTGATCATTTTAATGTTGATTTGCGCATCCGGCCGGGGAACCAAAATGATTTCCCAGGCCATCCAGAGGCAGCAGTTCTGGATGGCGGTAAATCCGGCGGAGTGAAAGAACGGGAAGTTTCCCACCAACCGCTCCTCGCCGGGGTTTAGCTCCGGGAACCAGGCCGCGAACTGCTGGACATTTGAGCTCAAGTTGGCATGGGTAAGCATCACGCCCTTGCTTTGTCCGGTGGTGCCGCCGGTATAGAGCAGCGCCCCCACCTCCTCCCAGTGACTCGACTCTTCCAATGGCATATCCGGGTAACGGGATATGACGCCTCCGAACTCAAAAACATCCTCTGCTTTGGGGATTTTCCGGTACATTTCGCGTTTGGCCAGCGGAAATAGCTGTTTTAACGGGAAGGGGAGGGAGGCATTCAGGTTGCAGGCGATGATCTTTTCGATTTTTGTCTGGCTTCGGATCTTTTCGATTCTCGGCAGAAGAAGTGACAGGGTAACCAGGAGTCTTGAGTCCGAATCATTGAGCTGATAGGCCAGCTCGCGCTCGGTATACAACGGGTTGTTCTGGACCGCAACCGCGCCAAGCCTGAAAATCGCGTAATTGGCGATCACCGCCTCGGGGATGTTCGGCAGGCAGACGGCCACTTTATCCCCCGGCTGGATGCCGAAGTCGCTTAAAGCCCGGACGAACGCATTGACGAGGCGGTCGAGTTCAGCAAAAGAAACCCTTTTCCCCATGTAGTTCAAGGCGGTATGGTCGGGAAAATTCTGGGCGGAACGGGTAAGGGCGGCGGAAACGGTGAGTTTTTCATACGTCAGGTGCGTTTTTACACCTGGCGCATAGGACTTATGCCAAAGTTTGGCTTCGGTCATGGCGGGCCTCCAAACGCCTGGATAGGCACTGGTTTTTTACTAGCCTCTCAGATGCGTTAATAGAAAATCCGTCTGTTTTTCAACCGCATCAACAAACGCATCCCCCTTATATAGGTCAAAATGCCCCAGCGGATATTCGACCAGCCGGCTGTTGGGCATCTTGTTGGCTGTTTTTTTTACATCCGCCGCGTCGATCAGCGAGTCATACGTCCCAATCATTACAAGGGCCGGGCATTTAACCCGCTTTGCGTAGGCAATGGGCCGATAGGCGGCGAATTTCAGAAAAATCCGGGCCGGGCAGCCGTTTTGCCACTCCGAGTCCTCGGGAATGAGGGCCAAATAGCCTGCGTAGGACTCCGGTGTGTTCATGACGGCAAATTCCTCCGGTTTACCGATGACCTTGATGTAGTGGGGGGCTCTAAAGGTGAGGATGCGGCTGAGGTCACGGATTCCGTGCGGCAGCGCCCTGATCAGATGTTTGGGGCCCAGCTTCAGGCTGGTGGAGATAGCATTGACGAACGGCACCTGGGCAATAATGGCCGATATTTTCGGATCCCCGGCGGCCGTCACAATGACATGGCCGCCGCTGAAGGAGCTTCCCCACAGCGCGATTCGGTCCGGATTAATCTCTTCGAGCGACCGTACATGCCGGATCGCAGCCTGCCAATCCTGCAAATGCCGCTTCGGGTCAACCAGATTCCTGGGGGAGCCGTCGCTGTCGCCAAAGCACCGGTAATCGAATGTATAGACGGCAAGGCCGTTTTCGACGAATTTTTCGGCATAATCGGCCAGGCCGAACGTCCGCTCAGCGCCGAACCCGTGGGCCATGATGACAACCGGCGGCGGTTTAGCCGCCTTCGGTAGATACAGGTCGCCGACACACCGGGTCTGCTGGCTGTAAAATGTCGAGGTGGATAGGCTGAATTTTCTCATGCTATTTACCTCTTTATCCTAACTTTGCTGTAAAATCAAGATGATGATGAGGCATATGCTCGGAATGGTTCGGAAGCCATTTTACTTGCCCCCTAAATTCAGCGATTTTCAAGTTTGATGGCTTCGTAAAAAGTCCAATATCTGTGTTGCGCTGCATCCCTCGGAATTTCACGTACAGCTAAGTACGCTGCATTCCTCGGGATTTTGCGCGCCTTGATCTTGAACTTTTTGCTTTGCCATCCTAAAATCGATTTTTTACGAGATTTTCAAGTTTGATGGCTTCGTAAAAAGTCCAATATCTGCGTTGCGCTGCATTTCTCGGAATTTCACGTACTCCTATGTACGCTGCATTCCTCGAAATTTGCGTCGCCTTGATCTTGAACTTTTTTCTTTGCCATCTAAAATAGACTTTTTACGAGATTTTCAAGTTTGCCATTTCGAGCGGCAGCGAGAAATCTTTAACAAACAAGATTCCTCGTCGCTTTCGCTCCTCGGAATGACAGAAAGCTAAGCTTCTGGAATATTAATATATATTTTCAAGTTACTTAGAAGGCAACCGCTTCATGGCCGCCCCATCTGGACTTCATCCGCCATCACCAGTCCATAGTCGATCCTGAGGGCTTCAGAAAGCCGCTTGACCACCTGGAAACCCTTTTCAACTGTTTTTTCAAAATCCGGGTTGACAAGACAGCAGGTAGCCGGAGAGATTTGACTTTTCGAGATCAGCAGATCCCTGTCTATTCCTTTTGAAAAAAGGCCCTCCCACACATCTTCAAGCTGACCCCTCAGGGTTTGCAGGGATTCTTTTTCAAAGGGCTCGATATTTGTCGGCACAATGCCCCAGGTCAGTACGCCGCCCCTTTCCAGGAAACGCTTTATTGATTGACCGTATGCGGCAAAAACGTCCCGGTTGGTATGGACATCCATGGACAGGATATCAATGTCTAAATTCAACAGGAAATCCCAGTCCGGGTTGCCGCATAGGTGAACCCCGCGGGGACGATCGATCATCGAAAAAAAGGCCTCCATGTCTTCCTTAGCCTGGATATCGCCGTATCCGGACAGGGCTGAGAACACAAACTGAAGCCCCGGTTCATCAACAAACATGAAGGCATTTGCGTTTTTTTGTTTCAGGCGCTCGAGCTGGACATTGACACGGCGTGCCATAAATTCCAGCAAAAAAGGCCGCACGGTCTCGTTGAACAGAATCGGCCGGTCGTTTTCATCATTGATGTTAAAACCAAAGCTTATCGGCCCTTCAAGCTGACCACGGATAGCCGGCCGGTCAAAAAGCGGCATATCAAGGAAACGGTGATAAACCGCTGAATACTCACGGCTCACATCAAAGCGCGCCGGGTCGTCAAATCCCGCCATCGCAGACTCCAGCTCGTTCATGAATTTATCCGTTGAAAAAGAGAGTTTTCTATTCTCTGCATCCAGGACGATACCCGGAAAATGCTCGGCTGCCTGTACATACATGTCCTCATAATAGGAAAGCCGGGGCAGCTGGGGCCAGTACGGGATATCCATGGAGAGCGCCACTTCAATGGCCCGTTCGGCGTCTGTATGCGGCATCACTGCCATGGCCGTTGTCAAAAAATTGCCTGGAATCGTCATAAAATTATGCCTCTGTATGCGGTCATTTTTGTTTTACCTAAATTGAGCGTTTCAATTTAGGTTTTAATAAACTTGAAGATATCAACCCTTTTCTCATACAAATATTCCGCCTGCCTTGACCTACGTCAAAAAAAGTTGACCATCCACGGGTTATATGAATACAACATGCCATCAAAGAATAGCGCGTCTGCATTGATTCAAGTCAAAGACTCTCGGTTGGTTGGCACGTAATTTAACAACAAAAGGAAGAGGTGCGTCATGAAAATTGAAAAGATCATCTGGCCAACGGATTTATCGGAAAACGCAGCCCGCGCGCTGCCCTATGTAACCTCGCTGGCCCAGAAGTACCAGGCAGAAATACATATTCTCTATGTTTTGAAAGAATACGTAGCGTTCGGCGCCGCCTACGGGGACACCAGCCCGCAGGAAGACTTTGAACGCATGCACCAGTGGGAACGGGAAACCGCCGAGAAACGCTTGGACGAACTTTGCGAAAAGTACCTAAACGCTTGCCCTCTCTACATCCGCCATATTGACATTGGCAATCCGGCTCAGAAAATTCTGGACCTCATCCACAAAGAAGATCCGGACCTAGTGGTTATGGCAAACCGGGGCAGGGAAAACCACTTTGATTTCGGCAGCGTGGCCGAACGGGTGCTTCGCTGCGTGGATATTCCGGTACTGACCGTACCGGCATGAAAGGATTGCCTCACAGATGACAGAAGGTGCAATAAAGCGTCTGGGAAAAATCTTACTGCCTATCGGCCTGGTGCTGGTCTTGGCCATAGGCGCCGCCGTCCTGGTGATGCATAAGAAGGCAGAGCTATCCCAGAAAGCCAAGCCTGCAAGCCGGCCTACAGCCGTACATACGGCCTCGCCCGTGCAGGGAAGGCTCCCGGTTACGGAACACTATATTGGCACCATAGAGCCTTTGGTCTTTGCCAATCTTTCCGCCCGGGCGACGGGGCACCTTTATTCCGTAGCCGGGGATGTGGGCGATACGGTGCGGAAGGGCGATACCGTGGCGCTTGTGGACCCTCAGATTCCAAAACGCGAGAAAAAGGCGGTCGCCGCAGAACTTAAAGGCGCAGAAGAGGCGCTTGCCATGTCAGAAAAAATTCTTGATAGGCGACAGGTCCTTGTTGAGAAGGGACATGCCCCTGAGGAGGAGCTGGACCAGGCAAGACGCCAGTACGTGCTTGATCGAGCCCGGGTTAAGCGGCTCAGAGAGGAACTCGCAGCCAAAAAAAAACATATGCCTATACAAGGCTCAACGCCCCTTTTGACGGTATCATTACAGACCGCATGAAGGACCCGGGCGATCTGGTTTCGCCGGGGGTGCCCGTGCTGCGACTGGAAAACCCGGATACCGGTTATAAGATACTGACAAGAGTCCCACAGGCAACCGCCGAGCGGCTTAACCCCGGCAGTTCGGCGCGGCTCAGTTTTCAGGGCCAGGAAAAGCGGGCGGCCATAGACCGGGTGCATCCGGCCCTAAGCCCCGGCGCCCTCGCAGTGGTGGAGATCCGAAGCGAGGAAAAGCCCTTTGGCCTTCCGACCGGATCGGCCCTTGGCGTCGATCTCATCCTAAACCGGGCAAAAGGCCTTATCATTGCCCTCGACTGCCTGCTGGAGCAGGAGGATAAATGCCGGGTATTTGTCATAGACGAAGACAAAATGACGGTCAGGGCCGTGCCGGTTAGGCTTCTTGGCAAATCCGGCGGCAGGGCAGTCGTTCAAGGCGATATTGCCGAAAAGGACCTCCTGGTTTCGGGAAAGGAGGCCATGCTGCTGCAGCTTTCAGACGGCGCGCCGGTAAACCCGGTGTCATCTTCGCCTCCCCCCGTATCGGAGGATTCATGAATTGGGCCGGCCGCTACCTGAAGCGCCCCCACGGAATTACGGCTATCCTGCTGCTGGGAGTGGCCTTCGGTTTTGTAAGCTTCAGGGGGCTGCCTTTAAACCTTTTCCCGGATGCCAACTACCCCCAGGTGGCGGTGCTTCTGGTCTGGCCGGGCGCCTCCGCCGAGGATATGTCAGACGAAATCACCCGGCAGGTAGAGCGCGAGCTTGCAAGCATCAACCAGACCCGCACGGTACGTGCCACTGTCCGGGATGAAACCGCGGCTGTAAAGGTCGAATTTTCCTATGAAAAAGGCATGAATGCGGCTGTTACCGACGTTGACGCCGCCCTAAACAGAATTATGCCCGAGCTCCCCCCAGCCATGCAGCCGCCCCGGCTGTTCAGGGTAAGCGATGCCACCCAGCCGGTGAAGACTCTCGCCGTATCCCCGGCCCAGGACTCGGGGCTTTCCCTGGCCAAAGTGCGCCAGCTCTGCGATAATGAAATAAAGGAGGCTTTTCTCAGGGTATCCGGCATTTCGGACGTCGAAGTATTCGGTGGATACCATCCGGAAATCCGGCTCAAGGTTGATGCAGACCGCCTGGCGGAGCTAAACCTATCTGCAGCCCGGGTCGCCGCCGCAATATCCGCCCAGAATCAGAACATCCCCACCGGCTGGATGTACAGGGAAAAAGACGAGCTCTTGGTCAAGATAGAAGGCGAACGGGATCTGAGACACAAGCTTGAAGGCATTGTCATAGATCAGAGAAACGGCAATCCCGTCTATCTGGGAGATATAGCAGAGGTTAAGACAACGCGTGAGGAGCGCCGCTCATTCTACCACGGAAACGGCCGCCCCGCCATTGGATTGAATATTCTGCGGGCCGAGGGCGGCCATGTAACAGAGACGCTTACTGCGCTGGAAGCGGCCCTGCCGCATATCCGGGCCGCCTTTCCCGACCTTCGATTCAGCGTTTCAGACACTCAGGGGGAGATCATCGAAACCTCGGTGTCGAACCTTGTCACATCCCTCCGTGATGCCGTGATCCTGACCGTGGCCGTGATATTTTTGATGCTCGCCCGCATGCGAATGACCCTGCTGGCCGCCGTTTCCATCCCCTTTACGTTCCTGCTCACTTTTGCCGGCATGAGGCTTTTAAACTACGAGCTAAACATCGTCACCCTGACCGCCATTATTTTGGCCGTCGGACTCTTGGTAGATGATGCCATTGTTGTCATTGAGAACATCGACCGCCACGGCCGGGATGGAGAAAAGAGTCCCTTTCAGGCAGCGGCGGAGGGCACCAATGAAATCTTTCTTGCAGACTTTGCCGGAACGGTCACCACGATTTCGGTTCTGATCCCCATAATGTTCGTGGGCGGGTACTCACAGAAAATCCTGCGGCCGCTGACCGTCGTTCTATCCATTGCCCTCCTCTCCTCCTATATCGTCTCCATAACCATTATTCCCCTGCTTGCCCGGTGGCTGATCAAGTCAAGGCGCATCAATCGGGTGGAAGCTTGGGTGGAGGCAATCAGGGATACCTGGCTTTTTCCTTTGCAGAAGCTTTTTACCGGCGCATTCCGGGCGGGGGCTTCAAAATGGGGCCTCCTGATTTTTCCGATTATCATTGTCGTTTTGATAGTAAGCCTCAGGCAGATGCCCCTTGCCGGAAGAGACCTTATGCCCCCCATGGACACCGGCATCGTCAAGATAAGCTTTGAAACATGGCCCAACACGAAGCTCGGGAAAACCGAGGCCGTAACGAATCGGATGGAGGAAAAAATCAGGAGCACGCCCGGCTTTATCAGGATGTCAACCGCGGTGGGATCGGAGGCAAGCGTCATCAGTTTCGGAGCGGAGCGTACGGCGCAGGAGGGGATGATTACGGCACATTTTAAAAACCGCTTTGAACGACCGGTTTCCATATGGGATATCGAGGCTTCCCTACGGGAAAAATTCTCTGATATACCGGCGCTTAAATCCGTTGACGTATATGACTACGGCGCTACCCCGCTTTCAGGTATCGCAGCGCCTGTCGATGTTATGATATCAGGACCCGATCCCCGGATTCTGGACCGGCTGGCCGAGCAAGTGAAAGAGCGGCTCCATAGGGTGCGCGGGCTGACCTCTATTTCGCGAACCTGGGACTGGAATAAGCGGGAGGTCCTGATCCGCCTCGATGAAAGCCGCCTATACCACCACGGCATAACGGTATCCGACGTATCCCGCACCCTTGAGGCGGCGACAAGCGGCATTGCCGCTTCCAGGTTCCGGGTCCGCGGGCAGGATGGCTACACCATACGACTGCGTTTCGATCAGGAAAGAATGAAACGCCTTGACAGGCTTGAGACGCTTCAGATCCCCGCCCCAAAAGGCCCCGTGCCGCTAAAGGAGGTCGCATCCATAACGAAAACCTGGCAGCAGACGAAAATCACCAGGGAAAACCTTCAGCCGACCGTAGATGTCCTCGGCTACCGTTCTACCACGGCCATCACCCATATTCAGGCGCAGGTCAACAAGGCTGTTGCGGAACTGGAACTGCCTTCGGGCTACAGCATCTCGCAGGAAGGCGAAATCGCGCAAATGAAAAAAAGCTTCGGCAGACTGGGGCGTTCACTCGCGATTGCCCTCCTTCTGCTCTATTTTTCGCTTACTGTCACTTTTCGCTCCTTTGCCCAGCCATTTATCATCATGTCTGCCATACCGCTTGCATTTATAGGCGTGCCATGGGGAATGCTTCTAACAGGGCGCCATTTCTGTATGCCCGCTGCCATGGGGATGGTGCTTCTATCAGGAATAGTGGTCAACAACTCCATACTCCTGATAGATCTTATTGAAGCCGAACGCGGAAGGGGGACAAACTTGGGCGAGGCGGTCAAAAAAGCCATCATCCGTCGCACAAGGCCTATTCTTATGACGGCAATGAGCACCATTGCCGGGATGCTTCCCATTGCCCTGGAGCTTGCCGTGGGGCTTGAACGCCTCTCCCCGCTTGCGGTGGTCGCAATTTCGGGACTAATCGTCTCCACGTGCCTTACCCTTGGCTACGTGCCGGTGGTTTACATGGCTGTGGAGTGGCTAAAGATGCACGCGCTAGCTATTCATCGGCGGCAATGAAATAAAATAAGCCGGCGTTTGGGCTGTTTTAAGGGCCCTATGGGTAGAAGAAAGAGGGATATAGGGGGTCCGGGCAGTAGCCATTATCTCCAGTCCCCGATCATAACAAAAGGGGCCCAGTAGAAGGGGTGCCGGTATTCGGGCTTTGATTTAAGATCAAGCTGGGCCTGGCGGAGCGCTTCTGATTTTTGGATATGCTTTTGGTGCCAGTTTTTATAAAACGCCGCCATCAAGTGGGCGGTGGATCGGTCCTCGACGCTCCAAAGGGTCGCCATTAGTGAAGGCGTGCCGGCATAGATAAACCCCCTGGCTAATCCTATGAGATCATCGCCGCCGGATATTTTGGACAATCCCGTATTGCAGGCGCTAAGCACCACCAGGTTGGCGTTTTTCAGGTTTAAACCGAACAGCTCGTGCACCTGGAGGTTGCCGTCATTTAAGACATCCGGGGCTAAAATCAGGGCGGACTGCATGGGCTGATGATCGTTAAATTCGCCATGACAGGCAAAATGAAGAACATCCGGCGCAGCTGAGCGGGATTTGGCCCGTGCCTCTGTGGCATTGGCCTGAAAATAGGTTTCCTTTCGAGCAAACAGACCGGCGATATGTTTGACTTCGGTTTCTGCATGGGCCAATGGGACATAGGGCGTCGTCGGGTTGGCAAATCCGACCAGCCGGCCTTTATTTTCATTTCGTTTTTTTGAAAGATACGCCAAGACCGAAGCGGACGGCAAAACAGACAACGCGTATTTGTCAATCAAGTATTGGTTACCATTGGCTAACGCGGCAAAGGGCAGCTTGTGCAAGACGCCATGGGGTATAATCACCAGCCGCCGGGTATGAATATCCCTGCATACCGGTGTAAAAAGAAGGGTATACAGTTTTTGGGATATGTCCAGGAAATTCTCACGATTTTTCTCCCGCTGGGATGCCGAAGCCGGCTCTATAGCCTCCGCCCCGACCGGCAGGATGATTTTCGGGGCTGGGCGCCGGGGATGATTTGAGATATTGGGCAAAAGCATGTCATTCACCAGCTGCCGTACCACTTTTCTGCCAGGAAAAAAGGCATGCATCCGAACATCGTCGCTGGTGATCACCCAAGCATAGGTCTGATCCCTTGCAACGAGGTATTCCAGGATTGTGGTATCGGGATTTAAGCGGTCCTGAATTTCTTCAACCGATGCGGTTTCAACGGTCAATAAAGAAGCGAGTTCGCGGTTCTGAAGCTTAACCTCCGTAATGAATCGCTCGTATTTTTGAAGGGTCTGCGCCAACTCATTTTCCAGGTCATTGATGCGCCTGATACCGGCCTCCGGCCCGTATTTGCGGATGGCCTGAATCTGTTCTTTAAGCGATTTAATGCGTTGCTGATACGCTTGATCCTGCCTATAGACCCCTTGATCCGATTCGGCCAGCCCTTCCCCGCCCTTTTCAGCCAGCAGTTCAAGCAGCGTCCGTGACTTGACCTGCTCGGCATAACCTAGCGCCTGTTTAGCGGCATCTTCGGGCTGCTGCTTGACAATAAGCCGCACCATGCCTTCATAGGCATCTAAACGGGTAAAACCCGCGCCCACCCCACCTGCAAGGAACGTTTTTCTTGCCGAAAGGGGCAGTTCCGCCCACTGGGCTTCGATGCGGACTATGGCCTGTTTGAAGTGATACCGGGACTTGTCGTAATTTTTTAAGCCTTCATGGGCAAGGGCCAGCCCGATATTATCCCTGACCTTTAGATCCACGGGCTTTTCAAGAATCGCCTGGAATTCGGCATATTTCTGAAGATCCCCTTCAGTTAGCCCATAACCGTAGCGGTCCGGATGGCCATATGCGGCTTTGAATCTTTGACACAGCACCCCTTTACGATTGGCCTCTGCTTTTTCAAAATATGCCAGCGCCTTTTTGTAGTTCCTTTTTTTCAGGCAGCATACAGCCAGTCCCGCATGGCTGTTTAATTCCTTGAAATTTTCAAATGCCTTAGCCACCCGACCGTCTGACAAATAGAGGAAGCTCAGACTGTTAAAGCTGGAATACACAGCGGGGTGTTCGACCCCAAGCGTATCCCTATATAACAGCAAAGCCCGCATATACAGCTCTTCGGCCCGGCTTTTTTCCCCCATGCAGTGATAAAGCGAGGCCAGGTTGTTGAGGCTGGTGGCCACATCCGGGTGATCAGCACCAAGCTTTTTTTTCCGGATACCCAGCGCCTGCCTATACATGGGCTCGGCTTTGCCGTAGGCACCCATGGATTTATAAAGCAAAGCCAGGTTGTTGAGGCTGGTGGCCACTTTCGGATGCTCTGCCCCCAATTTGATCCTATGGATTTTCAGGGCCTCCTTAAACATGGGCTCAGCTTTGCCATAGGCGCCCATGGATTGATAAAGCCCGGCCAGGTTGTTGAGGTGCGTAGCCATACTAAGGGAGTTTTTCCCCAGCTTTTTTTTATCGATCGCCAATGCCTGTCTATAAAGCGGCTCAGCCTTGGCGTAGGCGCCCATTGATTCATAAAGCGAGGCCAGATTGTTAAGGCTGGTGGCCACTTTCGGATGCTCTGCCCCCAGTTTGATCCTATGGATTTTGAGGGCCTCCTTAAACATGGGCTCAGCTTTGCCATAGGCGCCCATGGATTTATAAAGCGAGGCCAGGTTGTTGAGCGAGGCAGCCACATCCGGATGGCTCGCATCCAGTTTGTTCTTACGGATATTCAAGGCCTTTTTATACATGGGCGCGGCTTTGCCGTAGGCGCCCATGGATTCATAAAGCCCGGCCAGGTTGTTGAGGCTGGTGGCCACTTTCGGATGGCCGGGCCCCAGTTCGGCCCTATGGATTTTCAGGGCCTCCTCAAACATGGGCTCGGCCTTGCCATAGGCGCCCATTGCTTCATAAAGCCCGGCCAGGTTGTTGAGGTGCGTAGCCATACTAAGGGAGTTTTTCCCCGGCTCTTTTTTATCGATCGCCAATGCCTGTCTATAAAGCGGCTCGGCCTTGTCGTAGGCACCCATGGACTGATAAAGCAAGGCCAGATTGTTGAGGCTGGTGGCTACTTTCGGATGGCCGGGCCCCAACCGGGCTTTTGTTATCGCCAGGGCGTTTTTGTATAAAGGCTTTGCCTTGCCGTAGGCGCCCATGGATTCATAAAGCGAGGCCAGGTTGTTGAGCGAGGTGGCCACTTTCAGATGATCGGGCCCCAGCCTGTTTTTACGGATTTTTAGTGCTTCTCTGGCTACAGGGATGGCTATCTGATACTTGCCCTGAGCCATGAGGTCTAAAACCTGCTGGTTCATCCAATAGGTCTTTTCCAGTGACGCGGATTGGGAAAAACATACGGCGGGTATGATTAGCGTGAGACAGAGTATTGCCGAAACAACTGTGGCTGCGCCAACTGATACGGTCTTCATATCAATCCGATTCCCGGTACGGGCCGATTCCCGGTACGGGCCGAGACAGTAAGGGCCGCCTGTTGATATTGCGCCTTATCCATCCGCCCCTCTCCTCTTTGAAGCCATTCGATGCCCTGGCCTACCAACCCAATGTTTGGATTTAAGTCGGCGCCCTCTCGATGGTTATCGGCCTTACGGCATTTTTCTGTATGAGTCAAAAATTCAAGCCCTTGTAGCATAATAAGTACGAATAAATCAAACCGATTCAAAAATATTTACCTAAATTGTGCGCTTCAATTTTTTGAAGATTTGATGGCTTCATAAAAAGCGATTTATTGCGCTGGCGCCCCATTTTTGCAGAAAGTAACTCTGAAAAGCGTCCGCATTGTCATTTCGAGCGGTAGCGAGAAATCTTTAACAATCAAGATTCCTCGTCACTTTCGTTCCTCGGAATGACAGCAGCGGAAGCTTCTAAGATAATATTAAATATTGTCGAGTTCCTTGGAAGTCGATTTTAGGATGGCAAAGTAAAAAGTTCAAGCCCCAGTTAAGATCCGGGGGCGCGCAAAATCCCGAGGGATGCAGCGTACTTAGCTGTACGTGAAATTTCGGGGGACGAAAGCGCAACACAGATATTGGACTTTTTACAAAGCCATCAAAATTAAATTTTCAAAAAACGGGAACGCTCGATTTAGGTCCTATTGCGTTGTCGCCGACTTCTGATTATTTTTAATTTGTTATGGCA
>Ga0209947_1000017_pt1 | contig 69141 bp, 65 predicted proteins | sample SalPonR2_B_D2_MG_FD_185706 | JGI IMG/M metagenome (GOLD analysis project Ga0209947, IMG submission 185706) | Salt pond soil microbial communities from South San Francisco under conditions of wetland restoration - Salt Pond MetaG R2_B_D2_MG... ...
CCCGATCAGCTCGCCGTTGATATTTAACAGCGGCCCGCCGCTGTTTCCCGGATTAATCGATGCATCGGTCTGGAGAAAATCATGATAAACGCGATTTTTGGTTCGTACGCTGCGGTTTATAGCGCTGATGACCCCGGTGGTCACGGAGTTGGAAAAACCGAAAGGGTTGCCGATGGCAATAACGGTCTCCCCAATCATGATGTCGCCTGAATCGCCCATGGGGATGGCTGGCAGGGTCTTATCCGATTGTATCTGCAGGACGGCCAGATCCGACTCCGGGTCCGCCCCGATAATTTCCGGCTTGAATTCCCGGCCGTCTTTCAAGACCACGGTAATGGTTCCGCTTTTTTCGACCACATGCTCGTTGGTAAGGATAAATCCACGCTCGCCGTCGATGATCACGCCTGAGCCCCGGCTGCTTAGTTTGCGGCGGGTTTCGAAGTGCCGTTCAAAAAAGTCCCGGAAAAAGGTATCCATGTCAAAGCGGGTAAAAGGGCTGAGCTGTCCGCTGACCTCGTATTCGGAGCTGATATTGACAACAGCGGCGCTGACATCTTCAACAGCCTTAACTACCGCATTTCTCCGTGGAGACTGCCGATCCCCGGCTTGCTGCGCACCAACGAGCGGCGGCGCAGCCAACACCAGGAAAGGAATTACCCAGGCAAACGCCATCGACCGAATCTGACGTACCATTCGCCCCTCCTCTTTGCGATAACGGTTTATCCGCACGGGCACCACTAAACAGCCTGTTTTTGATTGCGAAACCGCGTATTATCTGATAGGTTAAAAATAGTCGCCCTATAGATACGCCTAACTAAACTGAGCGATTTTCAAGTTTGCTGCAGATACAAGAAAGCGGATGTCGAGCTATAACGGGCTATGCGAGGCATCCGCTGACAAAGTCGGTGCGGCAAAATTGAAACGCTCAATTTAGGATACTATCAGTGGGCCAAGTCCTGTCAGGCTTTTTGGATAATATAAATCAATCCGAAATGAAAGATCAAAAAAATGTTCAAAATTTTACTGCTTATCAGTAGCGTGATCGCATTCATTGTCGGTGGACTGGTCGTATTGATCGGCATCGGGGTCATCACCGGAATTACAGGCGGCCTGATTGTGATGGGAAGCGGCGGTATCGTCACATTCCTGGCCGCATGCACGGTCCTGACGCTTCTGCTGCCCGCGCCGGAGAAGCTATTTGCCGAAAAACGCTCGCCCATCGATCTGGTCAAAAGAAACGGCCAATGGGTTTAGCCCGGGGCCTTGCCTGAGGGTCAAATCGCCGGGACAGCCGAAAGCCCCTCATGGGGTTATGGCTCATGATCGGAGCCGATTTGTGACTCCAGCTCCGCGACTTTCCGGTCCAGCGCGTCAATGCGATCCGAAAGCCTTTTTACCTGGTCCTTGGAGGCCAGATTCATTACGGCCATCGCTTCATTGACCCGCTGGTCGATATTTTCCATGAGCCAGGCCCTGAGGTTGTTTGTATGGCTGAAAAGCTCCTGTTTGAGGTTCCGGCCTTCAGACTCGGAGATTTCCCTGTCCCGTACCAGATGATTGATCAGCTTTTCGATTTCATCCCTAGACATCAACAGGGCATTCTGCCAGAGCGAAACATACTTTTTTCCGTAGCCGAAAAGCGTTCCCGGGCCCTTGCGCAGCATCTGCATCAGCACGTTGGACGGCACCCCCTTGTTGCCGCGGGCTTTTTCCCGGCCCAAAAGTTGGGAAACGACCGCACCGGTAATATCGTCGCCGGTTTCATTATCAATAACCGATACCTCCTCACCGGACTTTATCAAATCCGCCAGACGATCCATTGTCAGGTAGCGTTTATCGGAAATATCGTATAGTTTACGGTTGGCATATTTTTTGATTAGATGCATGTTTCACCCCCCAGCATTTGACATCTCCTGCCGAATCGGGAAAAGAAAACCATAGCCCCAACTTGACGCAACGCGTTATATTTGTCAAACCTTTTTCGCCCTAAATTGAGCGATTTTCAAGTTTATCGCAGACACATTGAAACGCTCAATTTAGGTTCGAACATTTTGACATTGCATTGCCCCTCCTCCCATGTTAATTAGAGTGTATTCCTGAAAAAAATCTGCCAAGGAGGCGTATCAATGAAAAAACAAGTCGAAATTATGTCAAATGTCGATAATTTCTGGCTACATATGGATCATCCCACCAACCTGATGGTCATTACCGGATTTTTGCAGTTTGACAACCCCCTGGATTATGATCAGCTGGTCCAGACGTTTAAAAACCGACTCTTGTGTTATGATCGGTTTAAAAAACGGGTCGTTCGACCCATGGGCGGCGTCGGAAACGCGGTTTGGGAGATGGATCCGAGATTCGATCTGAAATCCCACCTCCACCGAATCGCGCTTCCCAGTCCGGGCGATAAGAAGACGCTCGAAGAGGTTATCAGCGATTTGACCGCCACTCCGCTCGACCCCACCAAACCCCTGTGGCAGGCGCATTATATCGAAAACTGCGAAAACGGCGGTTCAGTGCTGTTTGTCCGCATCCATCATTGTATCGCAGACGGCATCGCCCTGATCCGACTGCTTTTATCCATGGCCGACACCGAACCCAACGCCGCCTGGCAAAGCAATGTCGCCGAAAAAAAGGGCGAAAAGGCCACTGAATACGCCAATCCGTTTCCGCCCCTGGAAAAAGCCTTCAAAAAGATATCCCGGGCCAAACGGACGGCATTTAAAATGAGCGGTCTGGTCAGTAAGGAGTTCAATGCATGCCTTACCGAGCCCGCCCATTTATTGAACCGCACCCGGCAGATCGGCAAATTCGCATGGGATGCGACCTCTGTGATGAGCAAGATCCTCGTCCTGCCGGCGGATCGAAAGACCGTGTTCAAAGGCAAGCTGTGCGTACGCAAAAATGTGGCCTGGAGTGAGCCGCTCCCGTTGGACGACATCAAGGCCATCGGCAAGTATTTTAACGCCACCATTAATGACATACTGGTCTCCATGGTCACCGGTTCGTTGAGGCGATACCTGCAGCAGCAGAACAACCTGGTCGGGGACCTGGATATCCGGATGGCCATGCCGGTTAATGTCCGGCCCCTGGATGAAGAGATCGAACTCGGCAACCAGTTCAGCCTGGTCCTGGCCCCCCTTCCGGTGCATATCGACGATCCGGTTTTAAGGATCCGGGAGGTCCAGCGGCGAATCTCCGATCTCAAGGAATCCCCGGATGCGGCGATCGCCTATACCGTGTTGAACGCCCTTGGCATCTCCTCGGCCAAACTCGCCCAAAAAGCGGCGAGCCTGTTTGCCAACAAGACTACCGGCGTGCTGAGCAATGTGCCCGGTCCCCGTGAGCCGCTGTATTTTGCCGGCGAGGAGATTAAAAAGATCATGTTCTGGGTACCCAGAATCGGCGGGCTCGGCGTGGGCATCAGCATCATCAGCTACAACGGGAAGGTTTCCGTGGGGATTGCCACAGATGCCGGACTGGTGTCAAATCCGACGGCTATTCTCCAAAACTTCGAAAACGAGTACCGAATGCTGCTGGGCATGTACAAGGCCGGTCAGATGGAGAGGGATCCGCTGGTTATCAATGATCGCTACCAGGATACGCAGGATGAGCCCTACGAAGAGGCCCATAAGGCACCGGTCCAGTCAATCCGCTGCAAGGCAATTAACCGCAACGGCGTCCAGTGCCACAACCGGGCGGCCACCAATTCCCTGTACTGTACGATTCACCAGAACAAATACGAAAATCTGGCGAATATAGAAGAGGAAACGGACAAGGCGAATAAGACCGACCAAGGCCAAGTCTCTTCGGGTTAACGGATGACGGTTGAAGGGCGGAGTAAAAATCCGCCCCTATTCCTTCAAATACCCGACCAGATCCAGTAGCCCCGCCAAATCGATGATTTCTTCTTCCACCGCGGCAATGGTTTTCACCCCGGCCAAGCCTGCCACCCGGGACTCCAGCCCACGGATCGAGGCCGCATCGCTTTCGGCCTGCCTCTGAATATATCGGTAGTTCAATAAAATTTTCTCAATAAGCTGGCTGTCAACAGGCGCACCGGGACAGATCTGCGCCGCCGTCTGATCAATTGGGGGGGCGGGTACGTCGTGGATGGATGCATGCACGCGGTTTATGATAAATCCGCCAAACGGCATTCGATTGGCCTTTAGCCTTTCCCAGAAAAATTCGGCCTCTTGCAGCGGAAACCGCTGAGGCGTGGCAATGGCAAAAAACAGGGTCTCATCACTGCCAAGCAAGGCTTTCACCGCCTCGGCCCGGCGGTTGAATCCCTGATACAGGGCCTCATCCCATACCTGAAAAAAACCGATCAGATCATTTAGCGCCTGCCTGCCGATTACCTGGCCCACTACCCGCAGAATGGGGGAAGCCATCACGTTGAGCATCCGGAGGCTCCATCTTCCGGCCTTTAGATACGGCTTGATCAGCTTCCAGAAAAAACTGTGCCCCAGCACATTCAGCAGCCGCTGCGGCGCCTCGAGAAAATCCAGGGCGCGCCGGGTCGGCGGCGTATCGAGAACAATCAGATCATATACCCCCTCATGATAGGTTTCATACAGCTTTTCCATGGCCATATACTCGTTGGAGCCGGCCATATTATTGGATATATGCTGATAATACCGGTTGTTTAAGATTTTCCGGCTGATTTCGGGCGTTGCATAGCGGGTCACCAGTTCATCAAAAGTGCGCTTCGGCTCGAGCATCATGGCATACAGTTCGCCCACGGAGGATTCGGCAGCGGATGAAATTTTATCCAGCGGCACCCGCTGCACGTCGGCATGGAATTCGGACAGCCCCAGCGCATCGGCCAGGCGCATGGCGGGATCAATCGTCAAGACGATGGTTTTTTTGCCGGCCAGCGCACCGGCAAGTCCCATTGCCGCCGACAGCGTGGTCTTTCCTACCCCGCCGCTGCCGCAATTGACAATAATTTTCGGACCGTCTGGATCAAATATCGGGTTTAACATGGGACAAAATTCAGGGTTTAGGGTTTATAGGTAGAAATCTGTTTTGGGATGGCAAAGTAAAAATTTCAAGGTTCTGACTGCTCTCGCATCTGCCTTATCATTCGCGAGGCGATATCCCCGATATCGCCGATGGACAGGTGGTTGGTATAATAAACCGGAACCTCCACCCCCCCGCCCCGGGTCTTACTTTTTATCCGGTCAATATAGGGCTGCTGCCGCCGACGCATCCGGATCAGATGATCGGCCGCCTCGAGCAGTTTGAGACAGGAGGTGTCGGTATCATTTCCCCGGCAGAAGCTTTTCAGGTCGTTGATTCGCTCGAGCTCCGGTTTCGTGAATACCCGGGGATAAACGGCATTGATGAATATCATTTTAAAGGGCATGCCCAGATCGGCATCGGCGGCCTGATAGAGCTGCAGGGCCTCGTTCGTGGGCAGCTCTTCGGCAAGGGTCACCAGTGTCAGCCATGTCCGGGCGGGATCCCTAAGGACGGATTCCAGCTCCCTGACCTCTTTTACGATAGGCCCAAACCGGATCATTTCGATTAACACGCGGGGCAATCGCAGCAGGCTTAATGCATGGCCCGTGGCCGGTGCATCGACAATAATCAGGTCGTAGGCGAAGGGCTCGGCTGAGCCGGCCTCCTGCGTCCAGCGCCAGATCCGGCCAAGGCTCATGATCTCCCGGAGTCCGGGGGCTGCCGCAACCAAATAGTCGAAGAGCCGGCTTCGCGTAATCCGATTGGCAAAAAATTTGGAATTTATATGATGGCGGACGTAGAGGGCGAGTTCAGTCTTCGGGTTGACCCGCGCACCCCAGATACGATCGGCGATCTTTAAAGGGGCCTCCGGCAGGGTGTCATTGATAAAAATCTGCCCGATGGCGTCGCTGTCTCCAATTTCAGCCAGAAGAACCCGTTTGCCCATCCGTTCGGCGGCAATTGCCAAGGCGGTACTGATTGTCGTTTTACCGACACCGCCCTTGCCCATAACAAAAATCAATCGCCGGCTAAAGAGTTCGGCCAATTGACTGTCTGCATTAAGCTTCAGAAAATCACGGTTGTTTTTTCCGGCCGTTCCATCGGACATGATTGAAGTGCTTCAGCCGACCGATGCCCTATGACGATTGGGTCTTTGAGGAACCGGTGCCTGCCGCTTTTTTCGTTGATGCCTTGGACTTCGTGGCCCTGCGGGTCTTATCGAGCTGCGCCAGTTTTTTGTTCAGGGATTCGATTTTCTCCGTCAGCTCCTGAATCTGCTCACGGCTTGCCAGGTTCATCCGGTCAAGGATGTCGTTTAGGCGGGTGTCGATCTGTGTAGTCAGCCAGCTTTGGATGTTTTCGGAATAGCGCTGAATTTCGCTTTTTAGTTTTTTCCCTTCGCTTTCCGTAATCTTCTGGTCCTTGATCAGGCGATTGATGAGCTTATCCAGCTCTTCGCGGGACATGGTAAAGAGCCCCTGCCACATGGAGACGTATTTTTTGCCGTAATCAAACAGGGTATCCCCGCTTCTGCGGAGAAACTGAATCAAAAAAGTCCCCGGCTCTTCCTTGGCTCTGGACTGTTTGCCTTTGGTTTGTCCGGCTTTGGTTTGTCCGGCTTTGGACTGTTTGCTTTTGGTTTGGCGGCTCTTCTTGCCGGCCTGGCTCTGTTTGGCCTTGATCTGGGAAACAATTTCGTCCGTTATGTCCTCGCCGGTTTTCGTACTGATGATCGAGAGCTTTTTACCGGATCTAACCATTTCGCCGATACGCTCGCGCGTGATAAAATTCTTTGTCTCCGTGTCGTAGAACCGGCCATTGGCGTACCTCTTGATCTTATACATCACGACCTCCTTTTTGGGGCGGCATGGCTAGTGGCTCATGCCGCCGGCCCATTCGATTATATGAAACTCTGTCAGTTGACATCCCCGCCCATTTATGAAACCGTTAGTCCTGCTTTTTCATGGTTTCGATATTGGCGTTCAATGTTTCCATCGCGCTGGTAAGGTTGTCGATATCTTCCTTGCAGGGCATATTGATTACACGAGGCACCGCATTCAGGCTGCTGCTCACCCGCTTCTCGATCGTCTCCACCATAGGCACCTTATACAGGTATTTACGGCTGTTGTCTACAAATTCATCAAACCGTTTCACCGCGTCTTTTTCAAACTCCCGGCCTTTGGCCAGCGCATCGTCGACCGACTTGGAGATTTTCTTGTACGGACGGTCGATAGCGGAGCGCCCCTTTTCGATAACCGGCGAGACATACTTTTCGTTGTACTGCTTGACCGTACCGCGCCCCTTTTCAATGGTCTTTGCGAGGTATTTGTCATTGTATGTCCTGAGCCTTTCAGAGACATTATCCCTGGCGTTTTTCACCGTCCGGATGATGAAAAAGCCGGATTCGTCTTTTTTCTGGGTCTTGCTGGTGGTTGTTTTTTCTGCTGCCATGGGTCTCTTCCTCCTTTTTTTAGGGTTTCTGTCACTAAACTAAGCGTTTAGGTATCAATACCTGATTGGATTGAAACAACAAAGATAACGCAAAGCGTCATAAACCTTTCTATGACGCAATGCGTTAAATATGTCAAGCCTTTTTTCAGCAAAAATTTTTTTTGATTGACAAAATTAAAATAAACTGGTATGACCTCTTACCAATATAATAAAAAGAGGTCACGATGCATACCGACACCCCCCTTCGACCGGGACGATTTACCGAACAACAGCTCATCGAGCGAATCCTCGACGGGCGATACCCGCCGGGATCCGCGCTGCCTGCGGAGCGAAAACTCGCGGAGAATCTGGGAGTGACGCGCCCGACGATCCGGGAGACGCTGCAGCGCCTGGCCAGCGAAGGATGGGTCACGATAAGGCATGGAAAACCCACCGAGGTCAACTATTTCTGGGAAAAAGGGGGGTTGCGGCTGCTGGGCACCCTGGTCAAATACGGCAGCTATCTACCGGCGTCCTTTATTGAGCATTTGCTCGAGCTCCGGGTCATAATCAACCCGCCGATTGCCAAACAGGCGATTGAAAAGGCACCCGAGCCCATTGCCGCCTACCTGGAGCGGTGTACGGGCCTTAAAAACGATCCGGCGGCATTTACCGAATACGACTGGCAGCTGCAGCAGCTCTTGGCCCGGCATTCCGGGAACCCGGTTCATCTGATGATTTTAAACGATTTCGAAACGATTTTTAAGACCATGGCGGCCCTCTATTTCAGCCGTGAAGCCGCCAGGGAGGCCTCGCTCGCCTTCTATAAGGGGCTGCGACAGGCGATTGACAATGACAGGACCCGGGTGGAGACGACCGTCCGGAAAGCCATGGTAAAAAGTATCGATCTATGGAAGCAAATGAAAACAACCGAAAAGGAGGTTGACGATGTATCGTTGGAACGGATGGGGGGATGATCAGGTTGAGATGCCGCTGCCCGAAGGGGCGGCTACAATGCTTAATGAACTCGTGGGCAGCGCCGCCCCCGGCCCGGCATGTTCGAAAAAACAGCTCCTTTCCCGTGTCCCGCAAAGCCGTATCCGGCAGCCCATATCGCTCGTCTCGACCGATTCCGAAGAGCGGCTCCTTCATGCCTATGGCCAGAGTTTTCCGGATTGGATCGGGTTTCGCTACGGCTCATTAGACCGGTTTCCGGATGCCGTGGCCTACCCCACGACAACGGATGAGATAGCCGATATACTGGCGTTTGCCGAAAAGGAAAACGCCGTCGTCATCCCGTACGGCGGCGGCACCAGCGTCGTCGGCCATCTGAATGTACCGGATGGCGACCGCCCCGTCGTGTCATTATCCCTCGAACGGTTGAACCGCCTGGTGGACATCAATTCATACAACCGGCTGGCCACATTCGAAGCCGGCGTCCGCGGGCCGCACCTGGAGGCCCAGCTCAGGACCTACGGCTATACGCTGGGCCACTATCCCCAGTCATATGAACAATCAACCCTCGGCGGCTGGGTGACCACACGATCCAGCGGTCAGCAGTCCATGTACTACGGCCGCATCGAGGGGCTCTTCGCCGGCGGCCGGCTCATCACCGCCAAAGACGATATGATGCTGCCGCCCTATCCCGCCTCGGCGGCCGGGCCTGATATCCGTCAAATCGTCATGGGCTCCGAGGGCCGGATGGGCGTCCTTGCCGATGCCCGGGTCAGAATATCGGAAATACCGGCATCGGATGATATATACGGCGTCTTTTTCCCCTCCTGGGATAAGGCGGTCGATGCCGTACGCGCCTTGACTGCCGCCGAGCTGCCGCTTTCCATGGTCCGTTTGAGCAATCCCACGGAGACCATGACCAACCTCATCCTGGCCGGTCATGAAAAGCAGATCGCCCTTTTAAAACGATACTTGAGGCTCAGGGGGCTATGTGACAGCACCTATTGCATGGCGCTTATCGGCCTCATCGGCAGCCGGAAAGCGGTGCATATCGGCTGGCGCAATGCGCGGGACGTCATCAAAAAGTTTAACGGCGTCCCCGTCGGCAAATCCATGGGCAACGCCTGGAAGAAGAACCGATTCCTGGCCCCCTATTTAAGGAACACCCTGTGGGACTATGGCTACGGCGTGGACACCCTTGAAACCGCCGTTAACTGGGATAACGTGCGGCCGACCATGGCAGCGGTGGAGTCCGCTGTCAGCAGCGCCCTATCGGAGAAAAACGAAAGCGTCCACGTCTTCTCGCATCTCTCCCATGTTTATAAGACGGGCTCAAGCGTTTACACGACGTTTGTATACCGGCTGGCGGAAACCGCCGAGGAGACCATGAGCCGCTGGCAGCTGCTTAAAACCAAAGCCAGCCAGGCCATTGTTGATGCCGGGGGCACCATCTCCCATCAGCACGGGGTGGGAACGGACCATAAGCCTTACCTGGCCGCGGAAAAAGGCCGGATGGGCGTGGACCTGCTAAATCGGATCTGGTCGTATACGGATCCGGATATGCGGATGAATCCGGGCAAACTCTCATAGCCTTATTGAAAATGTCCCCTTTTGCTCAATTTCTGTGTCAGGCTTAAATTTTGATGGCTTCGTAAAAAGCGGTTTATTCCGCTGGTGCGGTATTTTTACAGAAAGTAACTCTAAAAAACATCCGCATTGTCATTTCGAGCGGCAGCGAGAAATCTTGAACAATCAAGATTCCTCGTCGCTTTCGCTCCTCGGAATGACAACAGCGAAAGCATCTAAAATAATATTAAATATTGTCGAGTTACTTAGAAGTCCAATATCTGTGTTGCGCTTCCGTCCCTCGGAATTTCACGTACAGCTAAGTACGCTGCATTCCACGGGATTTTGCGAGCCCCCGGATCTTAGCCGGGGCTTGGACTTTTTACGAGACTGTCAAATTTTAATCCTCAAAATACTTCGATCAAGACTAAATAGGGAATAGACAATGGGACCTGAAGAAATCAAGACCGATTGGGACGTGGTGGTGGTCGGTGGCGGCATCACCGGGGCCGGCGTATTTCGGGAGGCGGTGCGGATGGGGCTTAGCGCCCTGTTGTGCGAAGCCAGTGATTTCGCCTGGGGAACCTCCAGCCGCTCCTCCAAACTGATCCACGGCGGGCTCAGGTATTTAAAAGAGGGAAAACTCTTTTTAACCTATGATTCGGTAAAACAGCGCGAACGGATGCTGCGGGAAGCGCCGGGGATGGTGGAGCCGATTTCCTTCCTGATGCCGGTTTATAAAAACCGCGGCCCCGGAAAACTCTCCATACAGGCCGGACTGACCCTATATGACGGCATGGCCGGCGAAAAAAACCGCCGCCGTTATGACAAAAAGGCCTTCGCCGGGCTCGTCCCCGGCATCTCGGAGGAGGGGCTCACCGGCGGCTTCCGGTTCGTGGACGCCCAGGTGGATGACGCCCGGCTGGTGCTTCGGTTGATAAACGAAGGGATCGCCGCCGGGGGCGCGGCTCTCAACTACACCCGGGTCGTCCGCGTCAACCGGGACCGAAAAGGGAAGGTCGCCGGTGTCGGCCTGGAGGATACGGAGACCGGTGTGGTGCGGGAGGTCTCGGCCAAAACGGTAGTTAATGCCACCGGCGCCTGGGCGGAGAAACTGCATCCATCCCCGAAGCCCCATCTGCATTTACGCCCCCTTCGCGGCAGCCACCTGGTATTTCCCCGATGGATGCTTCCCATCAACCAGGCGGTAACCCTCATCCATCCGGCCGATGACCGGCCGCTGTTTATCATTCCCTGGGAAGGCGCCCTGATGCTCGGCACAACCGACCTCGACCACGGCATGGAGCTTTTTAAAGAGCCGGTAATGGACCAACCGGAGGCCGAATACATGATGGCGGCCCTTAATGTGCATTTCCCCTCCCTAAATATCCGGCTAAGCGACGCGGTATCCTCGTGGGCGGGCATTCGTCCGGTCCTGAGCAAGGGGGACAAGCCCCCGTCCAAAGAATCCCGGGAGTATATCGTCTGGGTAAAAGACGGGCTGGTAACCATTACCGGGGGCAAGCTTACCACATTCCGCTCCCTTGCAAGGGACGCCCTGAATGCGGCGATGCCCTATCTGCCCGGAGGCCCGCGACTCCGTATGAACGAACCGGCCTTTACACCGGCCTTTCCAAAACCGGAATTTGAAAAACGGCTTCCCCCCTATCAGTTAAGAAGGCTTTACGGCCGTTATGGCAGGGATGCGGAAGCAATGCTCGAAACCGCATCGACCGATGACCTAAAGCCTATGCCCGGCACAGACACCCTGTGGGCGGAACTGCCCATGCTGGCCAAAAAAGAACGGATACGGCACCTCTCGGACTTGCTGCTGCGACGGGTCCGCATCGGCCTCCTGATGGAAGGCGGCGGAAGAAACCATCTTGACCGGATTCAACGGCTGTGTGCGCCGATGCTCCCCTGGGACGCGACCCGATGGGAAAAGGAGCGGCAATGCTACATCAGGCACTGGGATTATGCGCATGGGATTCCACTATAAGGGAAAAGGTATAAGGGGAAAGGGGCTGCGATGACAAAAGATCTCCTTCTTGCCATTGACAATGGCACCCAGAGTCTTAAGGCCATGATTTTCGATCTGGCCGGAAATATGGTGGCCATCGAAAAAATTCCGTTTGAGCCGTATTTTTCCAAAAATCCGGGATGGGCGGAACAGGATCCGGATCTCTACTGGCGAACGCTTTGTACGGCCTGCCAGCGGCTGTGGCGGCGCGAAAATATGGAAAGGGAAAAAATTGCGGGGATGGCCCTCACCACCCAACGAGGCACCGTCATCAACGTGGACCGCTCGGGAAAACCGCTTCGGCCGGCCATCCTATGGCTGGATCAGCGCAAGGCATTCGGCCTGCCACCGATTGGCGGGGCATGGGGCCTGTTGTTTAAAATTGCCCGGCTCTCGGAGACCGTGGCCTACTTCCAGCGCGAAGCCGAGGCCAACTGGATCCGGACGCACCAGCCGGAAATCTGGGAGAACACACACAAGTATCTTCTGTTATCCGGGTACCTCACCTACCGATTGACCGGAAAATTTACCGATTCCGTGGGCTGCCAGGTGGGGTATATCCCGTTTGACTACAAGCGCCAGACCTGGGCCAAAGCCTCGGACTGGAAATGGCAGGGGATGGCGGTGGCGGCTGAGAAGCTGCCGGCGCTTACCGCACCGGGCGATATCCTCGGCCACGTTACGCTTGAAGCCGCCGAGCAGACCGGCATCCCCAAGGATCTTCCGGTAATCGCCGCGGCTGCGGATAAAGCCTGTGAAATCATCGGCTCCGGCACCCTTGAGCCCTCAATCGGCTGTATCAGCTACGGCACCACCGCTACCATCAATGTCACCCACACCCAATACGTGGAGCCGATCCCCCTGATGCCCCCCTACCCGTCCGCGGTTCCCGGCCGGTTTTCATTAGAAATCCAGATTTTCCGGGGCTACTGGATGGTAAGCTGGTTTAAAAACGAGTTCGGCCATGAAGAACAGGAGAAGGCCGAGGATTTAGGCGTGGATGCCGAAGCCCTGTTTGACCGGCTGATCGACGATACCCGCCCGGGCGCCATGGGACTGATGCTCCAGCCCTATTGGAGCCCGGGGATCATTCAGCCGGGGCCGGAGGCAAAAGGCGCCATCATCGGGTTCGGCGATATCCATCGCCGGGCCCATGTCTACCGCGCCATTCTTGAAGGACTCGCCTACGCCCTGCGGCAAGGCAAGGAGCAAATTGAAAAACGGACCAAGATTCCAATTAAGGCCCTGCGGGTTTCCGGCGGCGGCTCCCAGAGCCGGCATGCCATGCAGGTCACCGCGGATATTTTCAACCTGCCGACCGCCCGGCCGCATCTCTATGAGACCTCCGGGCTCGGCGCGGCCATTAACGCCGCCGTGGGGTTACGCCTTGCGCCGGATTTCCAATCCGCGGTCAATGCGATGACCCGTACCGGCGATGTGTTCGAACCGGACCCCCAGACCCATAGGCTGTATGATCAGCTATACACCCGGGTTTATAAGAAAATGTACAACCGGCTGAAGCCATTATACAAGGATATCCGGACGATTACGGGGTATCCGACATGATGTCGATACACCCGGCACCTTGCGACTGGAAGGCTATAGCCTTGCCCTCTATTGAATTTTTCGTTCCGAGGCGCGCAAGCTTTTTGCCTTGTCATTCCGAGGCGCGCAAGCGACGAGGAATCTTGTTTGTAAAAGATTTCTCGCTTTCGCTCGAAATGACAATGCGGCCAAATGGCGCTTAAACCTACGGAATGAAACCTGAACCTTGCATCCTGAACCTTGCACCCTGAACCTTTTACCCTGAACCTTACACCCTGAACCTTTTACCTTAAACCTTGCACCTTTTACCTTAAACCTTGCACCTTTTACCTTAAACCTTGCACCTTTTACCTTAAACCTTAAACCTTGAACCTTTCCGGAGGAAGCGATGCACAGGGTCATTTTTTCCGACACCAACCAAGGCATTGACAGGGCCGTGGCAGAGATATTCGACCATGCGGGAGGTGCCGGTTCGCTACTGAAATCCAGCGGCGACGTCTTCTTAAAGCCCAACGCCGTGGATCTAAAAAAGCATGCCTTCACCCACCCGGAGGTCCTGAAGGCGGTCATCCGCCATTTTCAGAAAGCCGGCGCCAACAACATATACGTCATCGAGAACTGCACCCAGGGCAACATCACCCGGCTGGTCTTTGAGGCCGCTGGCCTGGCCCGGGCATGCAAAGAAACCGGGGCCATCCCGGTATACCTGGATGAAACCGGGGCGGTCCCGGTCTATCTCGAAGGGCTCCAGTCCTTTGTCGACATTTCGGACTTCGTCTATTGCCGGCTGGTTGAGCAAAAAGACGCCAACCTCTACGTGTCGCTTCCCAAGCTAAAAACCCATTCCATGTCCCAGGTCACGCTTTCCATAAAAAACCAGTTCGGACTGGTCCACCAGCACAGCCGGGTGGCGGACCACAACTTCCGGCTTCACCAGAAATTCGCCGATATTTACCGGGTGCTGCGGCCGGACTTCGTCGTCACAGACGGCCTGATCGCCACCCACCACGGCCACTATATTGCCGAAAAATTCGAAGACGAATGCATTATTCCCATGAACTGCCTGATCGGCGGGGACGACCCGCTCGCCGTGGACATTATCGCCGCAGCCTTTCTGGGATACAAAACTGAGGACGTGACGCATCTGGCGCTTGCCGCAAAAACCGGCATCAGCACCGCAGCCGAGCCGGATACGGTCGAGATCATCAACCGGCACCTGTTTGAGGCCCGCAAACGGGTTTTGACCCATCATTTACTGGAAAAATTTCCGCCGGATCTTCGTATCCTGAGGGGAAAAACGCGCTGCTGCATGGAGGGATGCCGGCGCAACACCGAAACCGTGGTTGAGATCCTATACAACGACCACAACGGAGGTGGGGATTTTACGATCCTCATGGGCAAGGACATCGATCCGGCGGCGGTGGACCGAATAGAAAAACCGCCGGTGCATTTGGCTGGCAGCTGTGCGATACAGGATTACGGCCGGGAGATGGTCCGCCGGTTCGGCAAAAAAAATGTCACCTTCAGCCAGGGCTGCAACAACCTGCCGGCAACCGTTTACGCGCTCTGCCGGCACATGAAGGTGAATCCCATGACGCTGGCCGATATGAACCCGGTAAAATCCCTGGCCCTGCTTGCCAGAGCCCGCCTTAACCATTCCAAGGCCTTGATTCCGCCCCTATTTTAGAGATCGCCTCGATCCGGTCCAGTATGGGCGGGTGCGAATAGTTTAAGAACACATACAGGGGGTGCGGCCGCAGATTGGCCAGGTTGTGCACCGCAAGTTTTTTCAACGCCCGGATAAATTCATTCGGCCGCCTTGTTGTCTCCGCGGCGAACCGATCGGCCGCGTACTCATTCTGCCTGGAGAACATCTGCACGAAAATGCCGATAAAAAAATCGATCGGGCTGTAGAGAATCCCGAAAAACACAAGGCCCGCGTAAACGGATGCCTGATCCATATAAAACGCCTCGAAAAGCGGCCGGGCTGAGATAAACAGGGACAGGAGAAAAAGGAGCGCCCCGCTTTGAATAATGCCGGCAAGCATCATCCAGTAAATGTGCTTTTTTTTGTAATGCCCCATTTCATGGGCGAGGATCCCCACCAGCTCGGAGACATCGTGGTTTTCGATCAGGGTGTCGAATAAAACGATCCGTTTATTCCGGCCGAATCCGGCGAAAAAAGCGTTCGCCTTGCCCGAGCGTTTCGAGCCGTCCATGACGAATACGTTTTTCAGCGGGAACCCGATGGATTCGGCATAGGAGAGGATGGCGGTTTTCAACTCCCCCGGCTCGAGCGGGGTGAACCTGTTGAAAAGCGGCATGATCCACGTGGGTACGACGAACTGCATAGCCACCATGAAAGCCGCCACCGCGATCCAGCAATACCACCAGGCATTGTCGCCCGCGTATTCAAAAAAGGCCAGGACGCCGGCGAGCAGGGCGCCTCCGATCAAGACGCCCAGCACGGTTCGCTTGATCAAATCCGAGACAAATGTCTTTGCATCGGTCCGGTTGAATCCGAAGCGCTCTTCGATTACAAACGTCGAATAGACGGAAAACGGCAGGCCGATCACCGCCTTTACACCGACCAGCACGCCGATATAGACAAGCCCCCGGATGATCGGCGACTGCGCGAGGGAACGCACCCACTGGTCGAGCATGGGGAACCCATGGCCAAACCACAGCAAAAGGAATACCGCCAGCGAGACGCCGGATGACACCCACTCGAACCGGGTATTGGCCAGAAGGTACGCCTGGGCGTCACGGTACCGATCCGGGTCATACCAACCCTTGAATGACTCGGGCAGCTGCGTACTCAGATTCTTTAGGTTGCATATGTCGGCGGTGATATGCAGAATCAGGTTTAAGGCCAAAGCGACTAAAATGATGACGGCGATAAAATTCATAAGTACACGGTTCAAGGTTTAGGGTTTAGGGTTTAAGTCGAACGCCAGCGAGGAATCTTTAACAAATAAATACCCAAAAAATCAACCCTGCAACTATTTTGAAAAAAATGAAAATCTTGACAAAACCCACCGACTTTGGCTATTAAGAAAGGAACATATGGGATTATGGCAAGTCCTGTTGGGGTGAAACCGAGTTTTTTTAACCTATGGAACAAAAGGGGCACCTTATGTTCGGGAAAATCAAGTGGTTAGGCTGGGTGATGGCATCGGCCATTCTTCTTTTAATTTTGGCAGCACCGGCAACGGCAGACATCGAGGATCATATCACCAAGACGGAAAGCGGTTTTTATTATACCGTCCAAAAAGGGGATACCCTGTGGGATCTTTCCCAGGAATTCGCCGATTCGCCCTGGAAATGGCCTGAAATCTGGCATTACAATCCGGATATCAAAAATCCGCACTGGATCTACCCCGGACAGAAAATCCTGATTTATGAGAAGGCATGGCTCGGCAGGAAAAAGCCGTCGCCTGAAAAGAAACCGGCTAAAAAACCCGCCAAAGAATATTTTCACTACGAAATGATCGACTCGGTCGGTTTTGTCTGTGAAAAAGAGATAACGCCCAGCGGGGCCATATTCCACGCCACTGATGATAAAACGCTGGTTTCCGAACATGATACCGTGTACATAAGGCCGGAGGAAGGCCCTGATATGGTTGTCGGCAAGCTATATACCGTTTACCGAACGTTTGAAGTCTGCAAATCCTCGTACGGACAGGCCTGCGCCGGCATCCAGCATTACCTGACCGGTATCGTCGAGATCACCGATATCAAACCGGAATACGCCATTGGCAGGGTCGTCAAGTCATTCCGGGACATTCACTATGAAGACAAGGTAATGCCGTTTCAAAAGCGTTCGCCCAAAATCGAAAAGAAGGCCTCGGTCCCCGGGCTCACCGGCAAAATTATCGGGGAAGGGGAAAGAAACGTCCTGATCGACCAGCAAAGGCATGTCTTTATCAATAAAGGCGAGGATGACGGGGTCAAAGTGGGGCAATCCTACGATATTTTGCATCAGCCCGTCGCCGCGCCCGACGACTATGAAATACCGATCGGGTTAAAGCCGATAAATGTGGGCCAAATCCTGGTCTTACATACGGAAGCGGCTACGGCAACCGGCCTGATTACACAGTCCAAAAAACCGGTCAAACCCGAGGACATGATCCGAAGCCCCCAATAGGCCTGTTTAAATGGCGGGATAAAAAACCTTTGGGCCCCGGGCAGGCAGGCTAGGCCTGTTCCCATGTAACCCGCATGACTTCCTGATAGGTGGTAACGCCGTCCAAAAGTTTTTTGACGGCGTTTTCCCTCAATGTCACCATTCCCTCTCTCAGGGCCTGATCCTGCACAACGGAAAGATCCGCGGTCGCCGTGGTTTTTTCCCGAAGCGTTCTTGTATAGGGCATGACCTCAAAGACAGAGGTTCGACCGTAGTAGCCCGTATACCGGCAGTTAATACACCCCTTGCCCCGATAAAGCTTAACACGGCCGTCCCTTCCCAGATCCAGGCCCATCTGGCGAAGCTGTTCGCAGTCCATTTCGAAAGACTCCATACACTTGGGGCAGATCTTTCTGACCAGGCGCTGGGAAATCACCCCGGTCAGGGTGGCCTGGATCAGAAAATGCGGCAATCCGATATCCATGAGCCGGATAATGGCGGACGGGGCGTCGTTGGTATGAAGGGTGGAGAGCACCAGATGCCCGGTCAGGGCGGTCTGTATGGCATTCTGAACGGTTTCCAGGTCCCTTAACTCCCCTACCATCACCACATCCGGGTCCTGCCGCAGAATATTTCGCAGGATCGTGGCAAACGTCACATTCGCCGCCGGCTGGACCGCAATCTGGTTGAACTCCTCGTGGATCATCTCGATGGGATCCTCAACAGTGGTAATATTGATATCCGGCGTGGAGATCCGCCTCAGGGTGGAATACAGGGTGGTTGATTTGCCGCTGCCGGTGGGGCCGCAAACCAGAATAAGCCCGTAGGGCATGGAAAACATCCGCTGGTAGTGCTCAAAATCCTGTGATGTAAACCCCAGCTCCTCCACTTCCTGGAACAGGATATCCGGATCCATGATCCGCATGACCACCTTTTCGCCGAATGCCACGGGAATGGTCGAAATCCGGATTTCCACCTCCGCATCGCCCTTGGCGGTTTTTATCCGCCCATCCTGGGGGCGCCGCTTTTCGGCGATATCCAAGCGGGACAGGGTTTTGATGCGGCTGATAATGGCAGAATGCACCTTTTTGGGCAGCTTGTAGACCGTATGCAGCACCCCGTCAATCCGCATACGGACCAGGTCCGTATCGCGCTTGGGCTCGATATGGATATCGCTGGCCCGCTGGTCAAAGGCATAGCTTAAAAGGTGGTTAACCGCATTGACGATATGGTGATCATTGGCCGGCAGCTCGTCCGTCGCCTTCAGCCGGACATACTGCTCAAGGTTTCCCAGGTCGATGGACGGGGCGCCGAATTGAACTTCCGCCGCAGCGATGGATCGTTTGAACCCGAAAAATTCGTTAATCAGGCGGATCACATCGGACTTGGCGGTCACCACCTGGGTTACCGGCATCTGGCTGACCCGGCCGAGGTCCTCGATCACCTCTGCGTTAAACGGATTGGCGGTGGCCACCACAAGCCTTCCGCTTTCCACGCCAATGGGCAGCACAAGGTGCTTCATGGCAAAATTGCGGGGGATGGTGGTGGTCACGAGGTTCAGATCCAGTTTTACCGGATCGATCTTTTTGTAGGGATAGCCCCATTCATCGGCCAGGACATTAAAAATCGCGTCCTCGTCGAGTTCCAGCGAGGGGTTGTCCGCCCGCTTGAACTTGAAGGAGGCAATGACATCCACTATGGTAACGGGGTTTCTGACACTGGTACTTGCAGCGCCATCTTGGGCTTGATCCGCCTTTTCCTTTTCGAGATTGCCCTGTATGCGCGCCTTTTTCTCCAGGACATCCCGGGCCTGCTCCTTGGTTAAAAGGCCGTGCCTGACCAGGGTTTTGCAGACGGCTTTGTCGGCGAAGGGATGTTGTTTTTCGGTAGTCATATTCCGATTTTACCCTTATCAGATTAAATGTCAATTGAAAACAAATAGTTCGAAATGACATAGGCATCTATTACGGGGTTTGAGTCAATGGCATTGACACCCTGCTACCTTAGCCCCAATTGCCTGTTGTGCCAAAAAAAGCAGCCGCAGGGGAGCCCTACGGCTGTTTTTCTGGTTGTAGAAACCGTAATTGTCAATTTAGGTTTTATTATATGGATGAGCCGGCTTTAAAACATGCGCTCCATGGCCTTCTCGAACTCTTCGCGTTTCCTGTCATATTTTTTGATACGCGCGTTTAGCTCCTTGACCTGCGCCTGGTAAGCCTCCCGCTCCGAAGGCCCCATTTTTTCCGGAGCCTTCTGCTGGAGGGCGGCCTTTTGTTTCTGCAGTTCGCTGAAGGTCCGGTCAAGTTTCTTTTTTTCTTTCTCCAGATCCTCGACCTTTATCCGGAGTCTTCCATCCCAGGTATGCGGGGAGGCCGTCGGCTTTGCCGAAGACGCAGCCGCATCCGAACGGCGCGGAGGTCGAACGGGTTCCTTGTCTACAGACTCGAATGACTCCACCTCCGGCAGCTTTTCCACGGGGACATTGCTCATATCATCCGTAAAATGCAGATGCCCGTCCTCATCCCTGTACTTGTAGCATTCCGCCGAGGCTGCCGCCGTCAACATCAGCATCATCAGAGCCATTACTGAAAATCCGGTAAGTAGTCGCATATACCGCCTTTACCCGTTATCCATTTCAAGCAAAAACGTTATCGGCGTTCAAACGTCTTTGGATCCAGCTTTTCCAGTTCAACGACTTCTCCGTCATCGTTCGCCTTCGCCCCCACGAAATCGCCCACAGACGTGCCGCCCATATCGGCGAAATCAGCCAGGGGGCAGGACTGGTCGTTTATCACCACATGCTCGTCATATACCGCATCCAACGGACCGATAATGGCAAAATTTTCTTTCGCCTCCTCGACATAATCGATCTCACCGGCATCAAACCGCTCTGGCGGCTGAATCTTTTCAATATCGGCCCCATTATTCTCGGCAGCCCCCATACCCGGTGTGAACAACCAGGCCACAACGACCAGCATCATTATGAGACAACTAAGTTTTCTTTTGTACATGTTAGTTCCCCTCTTGCTTGATAATATTTACTGCTTGGCTGATTGCAGCTACTCAATCATCCGCCAGTATATGAATCCCGAGCCGATTTTGACAACCGGTGTTGTATTCGGCGGAGCCCCGGTGGATGGATTGATTGCCAGCCGATCAGGCGGAAGCTGCGTGGGACGGACGATATCGCCATATGCTTGACCGGATACCGTCGCCAGATCATCCGCGTCATAATCAGTGGTACCATCCCCATACATTTCTAAAAACGCGATTATATCGTCTTCATCGCCGGTATCCCCGTCCCCGTCGTAATCCTCATCCGGGTTAAACGTCACGTCCGGGTTGTCCGGATGGACCATGTCATATTGATCAACGACATCATCCCCGTCGGCATCAAACCGGGCTTCCTCTGTTTGTCCCCCGTTGCATGCATCCACCTGATACAAAACGGAGCTGCCGCCGCCTAAATCACAGTAATCGCATTCCGGCCACATACCAACAAAGACAGCCGTGTCCCAACGGATCATGGGGTCCTCCACCACCCGTTCTCCGGAATGCGGCAGATCAAAGTACCAGCCCAATTGGGTCTCCCCGGTACTGGGCTCCGCAGTGCCAAAATAATAGACCTCGTTGTCGGACAGGATCAACTTATCCGCATCTTCATAGTCTATTGTCTGCTCCTGCAGCGTCGGGGGGTTCCCGTTCAGATAGGATGCCCCGTCTATATTGGTCAACACGCGCGGCGACCCGGTCGAGAATGCACCCAGGTATTGCTGCTCGGGGTTTGAGATATCCCCCCGGGCTTCCAGCTCCTTCTTCCAGTCCCAGACGCCGTACATGGTCTGCTGGCTCGTATCGCTCAGATCATCCTCGTTCAAATAGCTGCCGGTGCCGAAGACGACGATATAGCCGGACTTCTCCGATTGACAGTGGTACATGACATCCGGCTCAGAGGTGATCGGCTGGGTGCCGCCGGACGCACTCTGCGCGGTAAACAGGGGCTTTGGATTCGTGCCGTCGGTATAGGCGCTTCCCCACTCGGCTTTATCCCCGGATATATCGAATTTCCAGAGATTGCCCTTTAAATCCCCGGCATAAATCGCGTCGATGATTCCGTCCGTTTGATAGTCCACCACAGCCGGCGAGGACATGCCGTTGCAGCCGGTAACGCCGGTTTCAATCTTTGTCACACCAGCAGTGGGGCCGCCCTTGGCATCAACCAGGTACAGGACCGCCTCCTCGCTCTCGCTGTTATACCCGTTGCCGAAAACCACCTTCCAGCCATCCGTGGTCTGGATGATATAGGCCTTGCCGTACACATAGCCCAAATCCGAAGGCGATGATTCCGAGGTCCCGTCATATTCCCACATGGTAAAATCAGAGGCGTTTGCCTCGTCCGCGCCCTTGGCACCACTGACATCCAGGCAGTACACGCCCTTGGCGCCCTTGCCGAATCCGCCGGCAAGCAGGGTTTGGGTTGAAGACACATCCGCGACATAGGGCGGTCCGTCCACGAAAAACCGATGTTCATACTCGGGATCCGCCAGCTCCGCCAGATGATCGTATACCCTGCCGGGCACATACGCAAAATGCTCCTCGCCGCTCTCGGAGTCAAACGCGTGAAGCATCCCGTCATTGGCCCCCACATAGACCACCCCGTCATGGTAAAACGGTGTGGAATGGACGAGGTCGCCCAGCTTCCCGTCCCGGTTTCGGGCTATCCCGCCATTCTTCTTCTCCTGGGCATGGTTTCCGCGAAGATACGGAACCAGTTCTTCAACCGTCGGCGCCTGACCGGTGCCGAACGCATAGTCCAGGCCGTTCTGCAGCTTGGCCTTCTGGACGTCGGACAGGCTGGTATACCTGAAGGCGCTGCCGCCGTTGGTCGTGCCGAATGTGAAGATAGTCCGCCCGCTGTCCCAATCCGTGGATTTCAGGACTTCCTTGGCCTCCCATACCTTTTCGCCGATTGTGCCTGTGCCGACCTTAACGTTAAAGGCGATTAGATTACCCATCCAGCCTTCGAGGTATTTCGCCTGGTACACCTTGGATCCGGCCCGGCGCTGCACGGAATTGGTCGCCACGGCAGCGGCCGATCCCAGGCGGCTTTCGATATCCGCCTTGATCCTTAGGAGCGCCTCGACCAGCTCCGGCGGATTAGAGGCGTTCAAATACAAGCCCCGGCCGTTAACCGCCGCGTGATACAGGTCATCCAACGTGGTCAGCGACCCCTTGGTAACCGTGGGCCAGGGTTCCGGGCAGCAGCCGGAGCCTTCGCACTCCAAACCGATGCAATCCGGGTAGTCAGCCGGATCTTCGGTGCCATGGACCCCGTAGGAGAGCGTATAGGTGACCATATGCTGCTGCTTGTTGTCATCCGCCGGATTGGTGGGCACCAGGTCTTCCAGGTTGGTCTTTAAATCCGTCTCATAAAACTCCATCGCCCCGTCCGCCAGGGTGTCTTGCTGGGTGTCGGCATACTTTCCCCCGTCAAACGCGGTGTTGTTATCCCCGTCGGCGTTGGGGATATTGGGCCCCTGGCCGTTATAGGCGCCGTCGGTCATCATGATGGTAAACGCCTGCTGGCACTCACCGCCGTATTCGGCCGTAAAATAGGGGTAGGTTGTGCCCTTGTCCGAATAAATGCCCAGGGCGTTCACATCCGCGGTATTGGCAAAGGTGCCGCCCAGCTCCTGGAAATACTTGCCCACCTTGTTCATGCCCTTCCTTAGCGGGGTGCCCGAGTTCGGGTCCGAGAGCATATACACCCGGTTTAAGAGCTCATTTGTGTTATCAAAATCCTTGCCGTCAAAATGCGTATCTATCCACCGCACCCCCAGGTCCTCGCGCTCCGGAATGGTGGAGAAGCCGAACAGGACATTGGACATCTGGGTGATGACCTGGGATACGGCGTAGCGGGCCGTATAGTCGCGTTTGCGGTAAAAGGAGAACCAGTTGGCGAAGTTCTGCTCCGCATCCGCGTAGGTACAATCCGGAATGATACCGGCAGTTGATGCCTCTTCTTCGGTTAACTGAACCAAATCCCCGTCTTCAACAATCTTATTGTCGTTATTGTCACAAACCTTGTAATACTCAAAATCCGATCCGTTCAGGTTGATCAGATACGGCGTTCCGTTTTCTACAATATAATAATGCCGCTGCTGGATCGTAGCCGTACCCGCATCCGGCGGCACCTCGACGAACTTCACCGCATCCGCGCAGACTCTTTCATCATAGTAAGTCTCATTGATATTATAGTTCTGCGTATGCTCGAACTGAACGATCCCCGTGGACCCGGAAAACGTTATCGGGCCGGAGGAGCTCGTCAACTGCACCCATTGCCCGCTGGTGTATCTCTGGTTCACGCTTCTTGAAGCCACGTCCGTCTGGTTGCTGACGGAGCCGTCGTACACGACATACTCAACATCCGTCGTTCGGTTGTAAAGCTCACCCCGCCATGTGGCATACACATGGTATTCCTTGGTGGGGTCCAGGTTGGTGGTCTCCCAGGTCGCCGTGAAGTCGACGTTTTTCTCATACCGATCCACATAGGAGTAATGGTAGGTGGAAGACGAGGTGTTCGGGTCACCCATCGCCGGGTAGGCGTCGCCGGACGAGGACGTTCCCCAGGTGCTATCGCCCGCTGTCTCGTGGGTGGCGGAAAACGTATCGCCCGTTTCATTGTTCGAGTTCACATCATCCACGAATATGGTCTCGGTCTCCGTCGCGCACTTGTCAACGAGTGTTATGCTGGCAAAATCCTGCGTGAGATCATAGGTATACTTGTTATACATGGGATGGATGCGCGGCTGGTCCGGGTGCGCGTTTTCCCCGTTGGTGGTCGCGTCCGGCGTGTCGGGCTGCTCTTTGTTGGGGTGGTTTAACTCGCTCTGGTCCGCATTGGCGAGTTCCACCCACTTCGGCCAGGGCTGGTAGTCAACGGTCGGATTGTAATAGACCTTGTTGTAGCCGTGCCATCTGGCCAGCCAGAGGAACTTGTCCCGCGCCGAGCCGTCGGTTTCCAGAATATTGTCCGAGCCGCCCAGGCCCGTTGTATCAAATATGTACTGGTATCCATAATACTTTTGGTCCAGGTTAAGGTAAAAACCCGCATCCGAATCATCACAAAGGGTGGCGTCCTTTCCCAGCGTCTGGGTCATGGTTTCCCAGTCCATGCTGCCCGAGTTGTCAAAAATAAACATGATCAGGCCCGGCGGGGTCAGGGTCCGCAGGCTTCTAAGGGGCACATCGGCAAGGTCCAGACAATCCCCCCCCATTGCCGGCGCCGCCCCGAACAAAAACATCACCGCCGCAAGCACCGCCGTCAATTGACAAATTCGTTTTTTATGTCTCGGTATCATATTATCATCTCCCTTTCATTTTGTCGGGATTTAAAACAGATGCTTAAATTTTACCACCAGGCGCTGCATGCCGTGTTTATCGGAAAGGTATTCCGAAAGAAGGACGCCCGTGTAAATTTTCTGCCCGCCGGTCTTTAGGGTGCCTACCACATCCCAGCCTATCAGGGCGATCCGGAGCGGATCTGAGGCTGTCTCGCCACGGGTATTAATAAGGGTGATATCCCCGTCCTGGATGCTCTCCGGAACCTTCCAGTTGATCGACGAATCCAGTTGTTGGTCGGTATTGGGGTTACAAAAGTCCTCATCAAGATTTCCGCTCCCATCCCAGGTGGACATCGCGTTTGACCAGGACAGAATGCCGGAGCCGCCGGCGCCGCCTTCATTAATCTGCTGCAGTTCAGCACCGGGGGCCGTTAGAATCTCCTGGAACCCCTCCATGGCCCCCGCTGTGACGAGGTTGACATTTTGCTGATGAAGGCCGACGTTCCGGATGATCAGATCTTCAGTGACCACGGTATCCGTTGCCGTGACGCCGACGAGCGTCATTACCACCAGCAAAAGCAGGGCGACCACGATAACCGATCCGCTCTGGTCCTCCCTCGCCCATTGCAGTCTTTCGAGTATGCTCCGCATCATTTGTTTATGCCTCTTCTATATAAAATAATAAAATTAACAGCCTATGGAATTCCGCCCTCATCGGCGCCCCATACCTTCACAAATTCGGCCATCGCCAGGGCATCGGCCTGTGGGTCACCGTTTGGACGCGTAACTGAAACGGTGATGGTTTTGGAAACCGTGTAGCTGCCTGCGCTCACACCCGGCAGCTCGGTTTCGTCCTTCTGGCTGATCGGCTCGTCATTGACAACCCGCCAATGGACCTCGTAGCGCCCGTCCTGGGGCAGCTTAAGATCAGAAAAATCAGAATCACCGATAGTATCACCGACAAAATCACTAACCTGGTGATCGAAGCCCGCCGCACTTGTGTCGGTATCCTCGAGCCAGGGATGGATTTCATCCGTCTCGTCGGTCGCGCCGTCGCCATCGTCATTCATGTTATTATCATTTGGATAAAACGGTATGGTGTTCAGCATGCCCACCCAGTCCTCCAGCACTGTCCAGGCCTCGGTCAGATCGGTGGAGCGGTTGGTACTCATAAGCGAACGGCTCTGAAGGGATCCCATAGCCATAAGCCCGATTGAGAATATGGCCAGGGCAATGAGAACCTCCATAAGCGTGTATCCGCTGGAAGCGTTTGTCTTTCTCTTCTCTTGACGCATAATGAATTCTACCTCCCTGTTTAAAGCCCCATATTCGGGCAAAAAACGGTTTTGGTCAGGCAGAGACGCGGGGACTCATCATTGGCCGGCCCGTAGATATCATTTCCCTGCTTGTTTTGATAGGTTTTATTGTTGACATAATCACTCAGCCACGGATCCCGATCCGAACGGACGATGATGGTCATCTCGACACGGCGGATGTCGCTTCTGTTGCTCGTAGTCGCGCCGTCACTATCCAGATAGACGAAATCCAGGGCGTCCACGTTTTGGGCAATGGTTCTAAACCCGTTGCCATCCCCGATATCCCTTTGGAGTTGATCGCCGCTTAAACGATACTCAACCTGTTCACCGGGCGCCTCCGTATCCCCGTCCGGAAGCCCTGTAGACGAATCATCATCAATGTCCATGCTAACCTCGATGTTTCCGGAATCCGCCGTATCGAATCCTGCGTTGGCACTACCCTCCGGATCACAACCGGCTAGCTGGATATCTGAGGCCATTATCTGGAGCGCCGCCCTTGCGGTCTGCTGCATATCTATCGTAATATCCTGGGTCAACTTGCCCTTAACCTGTACCTGATAGGCGGAAACGATCGCCGCCATCACAATGGCGGCCACCGCCATAGCGACCAACAGCTCAATCAGGGTAAAGCCTTTATTTTTGTCGTCTGCTGCAATCATTGGACACAAACCCTTTCAAAAATCAACCAATCTTAGAAGTTCCGGAGATCTGAACCGTAATCTGGCGGGTACGGCCATCGCCGTCGTTGATTGTCACCGTCTCCACGGAATTGGACGTTCCCCGCGGGCCAAATTCCAGATAACTATCACCACTAGTAAACCCCGTCGTCAGGGTAACCCCCAGTGGCATCTTATTCACCGCCCCATCATCAATAAAGCCGCCGCTGCTCCGGTCCCAGATGCGAATCTGATATTCAGTAGAACTCGGAAAATCTATCCTGGCGTCCGAATTTTCCTTGATGGCCTTGACACGTGTCGACTGAATCGCCGACTTGACTTCGTAGGCCGCCCGGTTTATCCGTTGATTACCTATGTAACTGATAATATTCGGTATGGCTATAGTGGTGAGGATGGCAATAATAGCGATGGCTACCATCAGTTCCATTAATGTAAAGCCGTTATTTTTTCTCATCTGATCGCCTCCGGGTTTTTTCACCTTTTGATTTTCTTGAAACAAAATTCATGCCAGAACCTCGTCCGTCCGTGGAAAAAATGGGGTTGCCTGTTAACTTATCAGGATTAAAGGGTTTATTTTTTACACCGGAACAGCTGGGCGTGATTCGCCCGCTCCTTCGGGGGTCTATTCAGCCCATAGCTATAAAAAAATTTAATAGTCTGATTAACATTTTTTATAGCCCAATCATGAAGGGGAGCGGCATTTTTGCAGAAAGTAACTTGCGACCGTCTTACTCTTACTCCAACCTAAACTGAGCGTTTCAAATTTTTAAACTTTTTGTTTCTATATTATTTTAAAGGGCTTAAATCAATTTCCCATTTAAAAATTCGAAACCCTCCGGGATTTCCAATTTTGCCGCATCTACTTTGTCAGCGGATGTTTCGCATAGCCCGCTATAGCTCAACATCCGCTTCCTCGTATCTGCAGCAAACTTGAAAATCGCTCAGTTTAGGTCTAAAAAATGGGCACAAGTTCCTTAGAAATACCCCCGCGGGGGCCGAGGCCCGGCACCGAACCTAAAATTAACTTTTACTGTATGTTTAAAGGCACTAAGGCATTAAGGCATTAAGGCACTGAGACGATTCATCCAATTTTGTCATTTCGAGCGGCAGCGAGAAATCTTTAACAAACAAGATCCCTCGTCGCTTTTGCTCCTCAAAATGACAGAGAGCTAAGCTTCTGGAATATTGATATATATTTTTAAGTCACTTAGAAGCCACTTCAGGTCTAATGACCAAATGAAACGACGAGCTATCGTCTAATGACGATAACTATAGCCGAAAATTTCTTCGGTGTCTTCCGAAAATCCTTTCGTTTTTTTTGCTTTCCCTACCCCACTTAGTGGTCCCCCAAATACTGCGGAAAAACCTATAACCTTCCGGATTTCAATTTGATCTGTTAATACCGCCGCGCCTGCTGGATCAGCCCCATGGATTTGGCACAATCCGTGCTTTGGGGATTCATTTCCTCAAGGAAAAGAGGGAAAAGGTGGAAGGGCTTGTCGGAATGATGAAGGCATTTCAAAAAAAATGTTTAACCACCCGCCGGGGGTTTACCCTGGTGGAAATAATGACCGTTGTTGCCATCATCGGCATATTGGCATCGATTTCAGTGCCAGGCTTCTATGCCTGGCGGGCGTCTGCCAGGCTTCGAGGCGCGACCCGGGATTTGATGTCAGACCTTTCCATGGCGCGCATGCATGCGGTCAAAAAGGGGGAAGAAGTTAGTGTCCGGTTCGCGACGGAAGGCTATAAGATGTTTATCGACGCTAATAATGACGGGGCCCCAAATGCAGACGAGGAAATCCTGCGGCAGAAGAGCTATCCACCGGGCGTTGCCATGCGCCGAACCACCTTTACCGATGCGAAGACGGCGTTTCATCCATCCGGGGCGGTCTGCCCGGCCGGATCGGTAGGGCTTGGCCGCGGCACCGGTTCGCCCATGCGAATCATTGTAAACCTGGTGGGACGGATCCGGGTGGCAAAGGGATAAAAAATGGAGGCACCCTAACGGTATGAAAAAACGCCGGGCAAACAGAGGGCTCACCCTCATTGAACTGATGATCGCCATGGCCGTTTTTTCGATTGTCATGACGGCGGTCTACGGGATCTATATTTCCTGCGCCAAAACGGCCGGCATTCAGAACGCCTCGGCCTGGGCCCAGCAGAATGTGCGGGGCGGCCTTGAGTTGATGGCCAGGGATATCCGCTTGGCCGGACTGGATGCCACCGGGGGCGCCGGCTCGGGCATTGAAGAAGCCAAACCACGGAAAATCCGGGTCACCTCGGACAGGAACCAGGATGGGGATATTGACGAGACCGATTTTGAAAGGGTTTCCTATATGCTTTCCGGTTCGGATCTCCGCCGGATCCTTTATGAGGGCACAGGCAGCCAGAACACCGCCACCATCATCGAAAACGTCGCCCAACTGAAATTTGCCTATTCGGGCAGCGAAGTAAAAATTTCCCTGGCGGTGGAGGAACCCGCGGGCAGGGCGGCATCGGTCAACCGATCGCTCGTTACGACGGTGCATTGCCGTAACCTGGATTATTAATAAGGGGAAAGGGGAAGATGGAAGGGGAAAGGAACAAGGGGTTTACGCTGATTGAGGCCGTGGTTGCCATCGGAATTTTGGCCATCGGCATCCTGGCGGTTGCCAGCATGCAGCTTACCGCATTTAAGGGCAATCGATCAGCCAGGCGGCAGACTGAAGCCGTTTCACTGGCCGCCCAGCGTCTGGAAGAACTGGCGGCCCTGCCGTATGAAGACGCCCGGCTTGCCGGCGGCAGCCACAGGGAATCCGATGTCGGTCCGGCCGGTCAGTACAATCTTGACTGGATCGTAGAAAATAATTCCCCCCTTGCCGGGATCAAAACCATTACCCTGACAGTTAGCTGGAACAGCGGGGGCGGCCGGCGCCGCGCCGCATTCACCTATATGGTCGCGGATATTTAGGATAGGAGACAATTCTTGAACAACTGTTTTTTAAGCCAGTTTATCCAAAGACAGGAGGGCAGCATGATGGTGGTGGTCCTGATGGTCATGGCGGTATTGAGCATTATGGGATTGTATGCGGTAAGCCTATCCACTACCGAACAGCAAATCAGCACCCATCTGCATACCCAGAAGCAGGCGTTCTACAATGCGGATGCCGGGATCCGCTTTACCGTTGCGTGCCTTAAAAAAGCGCTCGAGGCGGAAAATGACGTATTGCCGCATGACGCGTCCACCCCGGTTTCTTATTGTTTCCCCTCTCCGCCGCCGGATGACTTTGCCTTTGGTACGGGAACCCGGATCCGACTGATCGATAGGGCGGGGCCGGAGATATATGAATTCAGCATCACGGGAACAGCCGGAAATGCCTTGGGTGTAATCAAATCGGAAATAACCGCCCGATTCATCCGTCCGAAGCCCAAATCGCTTGGTTATGCGGCGTTTGGTGATGCGCTGGTAGCTATTAAAAACAGGGGGCATGTACAAAGCTATGACAGTGAAAGCGCCGATCCGATCCATCGTAAACCGGGGGCGGCGGGCTTTGAACCCACCCACGCGGCGCATATCGGCTCAAACGGAAACACCACCACGAAAAAAAACGCCCACATTGACGGCAACGCCGACCTCGGGGAAAATAGCCTTGGGGATCCGGCGGTCGATAATATCCACAAAAAAACCGATATCTATGGATCCCGAGGAAAAGCGGTCGGAAGGATCGATCCGGATCCATTGGGGATCGATGCCGGCGGGACATATGATCCGACGACCTATACCGGCGCCAATGACAACGCGACCCACATGACCCATGTCGACGGCAAGGGGGCGCCCCGGCCGGTCGGCACCTCGATTTCGACCGACAACGGGGACAGCATCACGCTTGAGGGAAAGCCGGGCGGTTCAAACTTTTACTTCACGTCGGTCGAGCTGAATCCCGGCGCCGAGCTGAGGATAGATACAACCGAGGGGCCGGTCAATATCTTCATCGACGGGGGCGGGTTTGATGCGAAAAGCGGCTCAATCGCCAATACCGGCAAAAAGGCGGCGGACTTTGCCATCTATGCCAATTACGAATCCACCGACGGCCGTCCGGCCATTGAGTTCCACCATGACGCCGACCTCAGGGGCACCGTATATGCACCCAAGGCAAACATCCTCGTAAATAACAGCGGATGCGTATACGGCCTTCTATGGGGCAGGCGGGTAGATATAAGGAACTCCGGGGATCTTTATTATGATCAGGCGTTGGCAGGCAAGTACGCCATCGCTTCAAACGACCTGGCGCTCATCGCCTGGGAGCAAAAAAATTAAACATCGCGGAGGGGTCTATGAAACAGCGGTTTGCCATAATGTCCGCCCTATGCTTCGTCTTTGCCACAGCCATTGAGTCTCCGGCGGCTCACGATATTCAACTGAAAAACGGCCACGTCTTTACCACCGACCAGTACCGGCTTGAACCCGGGATTGTCAGATTTTCCTATTTAAACGGCAGGATAGGGATTACCAGGCAGAGCCTCGAAGCCATAAAGGACTCCGATGCGCTGCCGGCTGAAGAGACCGACAGCCCCCGAGCAAAGGCCCCCACGGATGAAGCGGCACCGTACCAAGCGGCCCTGCGGCAAAACCAAAGGGAAATGCGGATTCAACGGGAAAATTTCAGGCTGGCAAAAAAATATAATTTGGAAACAGCCAAAGACAAGGCATGGAGGCGGCTGACCGACCTAAAGATGGAAAGACAGCGGATGCGCGAGGAAATCTTAGCCATCCACAACGGTACGCTGCCGAAATGGTGGGATGAGATCCTCAACAAAAAACAGTTTTTCATAAAACGGCGCCACTAGGCCCGCCCATGTAGGCAAGGACGCCAGTCCTCCTCCTTTAGCGACCCCTCTCCACCGCTTAGCCCTGTAAAAGGCGGACAGGCGTCCACCCCTACATGGGATCTCATCCTCCATAAACATTTTGAAATTACATAAAATAGTTTATTGCCTGCTGAAACAGGCGGATTCCCATAGTCGGTGGGGGCTTCGCTTCGCCCCCCGAACGGCTGTCAAACGCCTTGCGTCGCGGCCAGTCGGGATAGTTGGTGGGATGGTTGAAAGCCTCCGGGTGCGGCATAAGGCCAAAGATCCGGCCGGTGGGATCGCAGATGCCGGCAATATCATGGATGGACCCGTTGGGGTTGTCAGGGAAACGGCCGTCCGCAGGCGCGCCGTCCGGGCCCGCGTACCGGCAGACCACCTGGTTTTCACGGATCAGGCGGTTTAATACGCCCTCATCCGTTATAAATTTGCCCTCCCCGTGTCGGACGGGCAGTTCCATATGGGCAAGCCCCTTTGTGAAAACGCAGGGCGCGCTCCCATTGACCTGCAAATGCACCCAGTCATCGCGGAAATTGCCGCAGTCATTGAACGTGAGGGCAACGGAGCGCCCCCCGTAGTCGCCGTCAAAGCCGGGCAAAAGGCCCAGGTTGACAAGGGTCTGGAACCCATTGCAGATGCCCAGCACCAGATTGCCGTCCTGCACAAATTTAAGGAGTTTTTCGCCCGCGTTCTTTTTCATGCGGACCGCCTGGATAACACCGGCCCCATGGTCATCGCCCCAGGAAAATCCACCCACGAACACCATGAGCTGAAAATCCGCCAGATCCACCGAACCGTCTATCACGGAATTGATATGGACCCGCCTGGCTTTCGCACCGGCCAGTTCCAGCGCATGGGCGGTCTCGATGTCGCAGTTCAAGCCGTATCCGCAGAGGACCAGGGCGTTTATTCGATTGCTCATATCAACCCCCCGAACGGCATTTTCCATGCAGATTTCAGGTCAGATACCGGTACGGAAATAAATGAATTCGATCCGCGGCAAACATTGAGAACCGCCGTATCCGTCACTTCGCCGATGCAGGCGAACTGGCCGGGTTCAAACAGGGATTCGAAGGCCCGCGCATTTTCCGGGGCCAGGGAGACGAGAAACCGGCCCGGGGTTTCGGAAAACAGCAGATGATCCGTCCGCAGGGGGTCATCGGAGAAGACCCGGGCAATATCAACAGAAAGCCCATGATTGCCGCCCATGGCAATCATGGCGAGATGCACGCCCAGGCCGCCCCGGTAGATGCCGTGGGCCGAAGCGATCAATCCCCGGGCGATGGCCCGGTGAAGCGCCCGGTAGGTTTTCATGAACCGTTCATGCCTTACTTTTGGTACGTTCGCGCCTGTATATCCGAAGCATTGATAATACTCGGAGGCGCCGAGTTCATCCCGGGTCTCGCCCAGGACATAGACGAGATCCCCGGGCATCTTCACATCCATGGTAACCGCAGTTTCCACATCGGGGATCACGCCGATGGTTGAAAACTGAAGTGATTCCAGCGCCGAGACCTTGTGGGTTTCTCCATACCGCCCGGCAAGATGGCCATCCACGTACATGGAGTCCTTTCCGGACAAAAGCGGTATCCCGTAGGCCAGGCAGGTTTCGGCAAGCGCGCGGCAGGACCGGACCAGCTGGGCGGCCTTGAATTTGCCGTCCGGATTTTTTTGGGGGTCGTACTGGATGCTCGGCCAGCAGAAGTTGTCCACCCCGCCGATATGGTCGGGATCCGCGCCCAGGGCAAGCATACGCCGGAGCGCCTCATCAATGGTGCAGGTGGTCATATGCCAGGCATCGATGGCCGAATACATGGGCAGCATGGCCTGGGCGAACACCAATCCACGGTTGGATGTAAGCACCGGCCGCAGGACTGTCCCATCGCTGTTCATATCCCGCTCCGCCCCCACCAAAGACTTGACCACGCTGCCGCCCTGGACTTCATGGTCGTATTGGCGCACGATCCATTCCTTGGAGGCGATATTGGGCCGGGAGAGCAAGTCGCATAGCAGGCGGCTGTAATCAGCCGGCTCGCTTAAAACAGGCTCATGAAGCCCGCGATGCGCCGGAGGCCGCCACTCGGCGTCAAACTCCCACTGCGGGAATCCGGACTGCAGAAAATCCATGTTGATATAGGCGCAGGTTTTACCGTCATAGGTCAGGTGAAGCTTTCCGGTATCGGTATATGCCCCGATGATCGTACTCTCTACCGCATGCTTTCGGGACAGGGCCATGAACCGGTCCACATCGTCGGCTTTTACCGCCACCGTCATCCGCTCCTGGGATTCAGACACCCAGATCTCCCATTGATCCAGGCCGCTGTATTTAAGCGGCACCTGATCCAGCCACACTTCACAGCCGCCTGAATACCGGGCGGATTCGCCGACAGAGGATGATAGGCCGCCGCCGCCGTTGTCCGTGATAAACTGAATCAATCCCGCATCCCGGGCTTCCAGCAGAAAGTCATGCATTTTTTTCTGGGTGTAGGGGTCGCCGATCTGCACATGGCCGGCCGGGGTGTGCTCGGAGAAAGTTTCGGAGGAGGCGGTAACGCCGTGGATGCCGTCTTTTCCCACCCGGCCGCCGCACATGATGACCCGGTCGCCGGAGCTTGTGGTTTTAAGCTCGGCCGGCGCTCCGGCGGCCTGCGCCGGCATGATGCCGACGGCCGTCACATAGACCAGGCATTTTCCCAGGTAGCCGTCGTCAAAAATCACCTGGCCGAACGGGGTCGGGATCCCGCTTTTGTTCCCGCCGTCGCGGACCCCCTCGATGATGCCGTCCAAAAGCCGCCTCGGATGGAGACGCGGCTTTAGATCCCCATCGTAGTCCCGGGGCCCCACGCAAAAGCCGTAGCTGCCCATCACAAGCCGCGAGCCCAGACCGGTCCCCAGGGGATCGCGGTATACCCCCACGATACCGGTGATGGCGCCGCCGTAGGCCTCCATGTTGGACGGGGAATTATGGGTCTCGCCGGTAATGACATAGTAATGATCGTCATCAAATCGGCCCACGCCGGCATTATCCCACAAAACCGAGACGACCCAGTCCTTTTTTTCCTTTAGGGTCAATGTGGGCTGCTTGATAAACGTGTCGAACAGGTTGTCCACCACCTCGTTTTGCCCGGTATCCAGATCCGTATACCGGAAAAGCCCCTGGAAGGTATTGTGGTTGCAGTGGTCACTGCGGGCCTGGGAGATGTATTCAAGCTCCACATCCGTCGGATCCGAAAGCCCCATTTGCCGTCTGTCCGCCTGAACCGAGGGATCCATAAAATAGTTGCGGATCACCGGCATATCATTGACGTTTAAGGCCAGGTTGCGCTCGTCGCTGATCCGTTTAAGGGCTTCATCGGAAGCTATGGGAAGGGTCGTCACAGTGGGCGTATGGTCCAGGCGGACCCGGGGGATGATAATCCCGATGCCCGTCTTCGGATCCCACTCGGATCTGGAAAACACCCGGACCTGCTGGATAATATCGTTTGACAGGAGCTCCCGGGCGATCAGCTCCGCATCCGCCCGGGTCATCCGGGAACCGGCAAGGCAATAACGGCGCGAGGTATACACATCCGCATCCCGGGGCAGCCGGATCTCCAGCACATCCTGGATGGCTTCGACCGCCGTGCTTCCGGGATTATCCCGCACACCCGGCCGATAGCCCACCCAGACGCACCAGTCGAAATCAATGGGCAGGGGCTCATATGACGAGATCTGGGTCACCGGATTGGTGAATATTTCCGTCCGGACGATCTCCAGCTGCGCGGCGGACAGTTCCGCATCGATGGTCAGTACCTGCACCGTGCGCACGCCTTCAAGGGGAAGGCTGAAATAGGCGGCGGCTTTTTTACAGACGCCTTCCCCCTCGGCATCCAACAGCTCCGGTTTTAACGTGATTTCCAGCCGATGGGCCATGATACGGGACTCACCCTGAAACGATCCGCATGATATCATTATAGAAAACAAACACCATGAGCAGCATCAAAACAAGAATCCCCACCTGCTGGGCGACCTCTCGGGTCCTGAGGCTGACGGGCCGGCCGGTTGCCGCCTCGATGGAGAAAAACATAAGATGGCCCCCGTCAAGCACGGGTATGGGCAAAAGGTTCAATATCCCCAGGTTGATGCTCACAAGGGCGATGAAAAACAGCAGGTTGACCGGCCCCTGCTCCGCCTGTTCGCCGGCCATCTGGGCGATCATGATCGGCCCGCCAAGGGTTTTGACGGAAATCGCCCCCTGAATGAGCTTTACCACGCTGACGATGGTCAGCTTGGTAATCAGGTAGGTGCGCACGATACTCTCCTTGAACGCATCAACCGGACCCAGGCGTTTGGCCGAGGTCTTTCCGGCGGCCGTAATGCCCACGACATACCGGGTCTCGGTTTCGCCAAAGATATCCTCGAGGCTCTGTTCTTCGGGAGCCACCCGCATTTCGATCCGGCGAGAGCCCCTCTCGACCACAACCGGCAGCGCCCTTCCACCGCTTTCCCTTATCACCGAAGCCATTTCCGACCAGTCTTCAATGGCCTTTTCACCGATGCGGACGATCCGGTCCCCCTGCTTGAGCCCGGCCGCCTCAGCCGGGGAATCCGCCTTTACCTCGCCGACCACCGGCTGTAATACCATGAGGCCGGAAATCGCAAAAACGAAAAAGAAGATCAGTACGGCCAAAAAGAAGTTGAACAGGGGGCCGGCGGCCACAATCAGCATCCGCCGGGCCACCGACTTATGGGTAAACGACAGCGGCGCCTCTGCCGGATCGATCTCTTCGTTGGGCTGTTCCCCGACCATTTTGACAAAACCGCCGAGCGGGATGGCGGATATGCAGTATTCCGTCCGGCCAAGGGTTTTGCTGACCAGCTTGGGGCCAAAACCCAGGGAAAACTTTACCACCCCCACCCCGCAAGCCTTGGCGCACAGGAAATGCCCCAGTTCGTGAAAGAAGATCAGAACGCCAAGAACAATCACAATCCCGATGACCATGCTCATTTAACAAGTCCTTTGCCGTTTCTGTCCACCCATTGAACGGCCGCTCTTCGGGCCCATTGATCCGCCTGCAGGATATCCGCCATATCCGGGGAGGAAACCTGCCCATGGGCCGCCATCACCGCCTCGATAGCGATCGGGATCTGGAGGAACCCGATCTGTTCGCGCAAAAACGCATCTACGGCCGCTTCATTGGCGGCGTTCATAACCGCCGGCACCGTGCCGCCGGCTGCACAGGCCCTGTATGCCAAATCCAGGCAGGGAAAATGTTCCATGTCCGGGGCCTCGAATGTCAGGGCGCCGAGGCTCTTGTAATCCGGCGGCGGAATCTGCATTTGAAGCCGTTCCGGGCCGGAGAGGGCGTAGGCGATGGCGCCCTTCATATCCGGTATCCCCATCTGGGCGATAACCGAGCCGTCCCTGTAGGAGACCATTGAGTGGACGATGCTTTGAGGGTGAATCACGACCTCGATCGAATGATGGGCGACGTCAAACAGATGGGCCGCTTCGATGACCTCCAGCCCTTTATTCATAAGGGTTGCGGAATCAATACTGATTTTGGTGCCCATCTCCCAGGTGGGATGGGCCAGGGCGTCCCTGGGGGTAATCAAAGGGAACCGCTCCCTGGGTAGTGTCCGGAACGGACCGCCGGATGCCGTCAGAATCACCTTCCTTAAATCCTCCCGACGGTTGCCGCATAGGCATTGAAAGATGGCGCTGTGCTCAGAATCCACCGGTCGGATCTCAATGTTTGCCCGGGCCGCCTCGCGCATGACCAGATCCCCGGCCATCACCAGGGCCTCCTTATTGGCCAGGGCGAGGTCCTTTCCGGCATGAATGGCGGCCAGCGTGGGGAGGAGGCCGGCGCCGCCCACCATGGCGGAAACCACAATATCCACCCCGCCGAGCGTAGCGGCCGTTTTATACCCCTCGTCTCCGACCATGATTTCCGTGCCGACGCCTGACGGGAGGGCCGATTTAAGCCGCCGGGCGCCGGCATCATCATAGACCACGGCCAGATCCGGGGCAAACTGCTCGATCTGGTCGGCCAGCAGTTCAATGTTTTCCTTGGCGGTTAGGGCTTTAACGGCAAAGCGCTCGGGAAACATCTCCACGATGGCGAGCGTATTGCGGCCGATGGAGCCGGTTGCGCCGAGTATGGCAATATTTTTCATAAGTTCTTTTAAAAACCGCCTAAAAAATAGGTTTTAACCAAATACGCGGTTGGTGCGGCGAACAGCAGGGCATCGATCCGGTCGAGCAGCCCGCCGTGGCCCGGCAGAATCGCCCCGGAGTCCTTAACCTGCTGGACCCGCTTGAATTCGGATTCAAACAGATCCCCCACTTGACCGGCAACCCCGACAGCGATGAAAAAAAACAGGCTGCCGGCAACGGATAAATGGGGGATAAAAAGGCGCATGAACGCATACCCTACGATGACGTTGGTCAGAAGCCCGCCAACTGCGCCCTCTACTGTTTTTCCGGGGCTTACGGCCGGGCTTAACTTATGGCGGCCGAAGAGGCGGCCCGCATAAAACGCCCCCACATCCCCGGCAAAGACAATGGTGACCAGGAAAAAAATCCAGCGCACCCCATTGGGTTCCATACGTAACAGAATCAACGTGGCCAGGGCAAGCGGGATATAGATCAGGCCCTGAATCTCTTTAGAAACCACATCAACCACGCCGGTATGGATTTTGAATCGGGGTATGGATAAAAATGCCGTCACCAGCGTATTGACAATAATTAATTCCGGTATCACATGCCAGGCTGACGCATAGGCCGTAAACAGGAGAAGCACGCCGACAAAGCCGCCCCAGAGAGGTATAATTAAACCTACGGCCGGTCTGATAGGTTTGTATACGATCCGGTAGTATTCCCCCAGGCTGATAACCGCGAGCAGACCGATAAATGCGGAAAACAGGCTGGCGGGGGCTTTGTAGAGAAATACGGCCAGGATCGGAACGGCGACAATGCTGGTGAGCCAACGCTTCAGATGCATAGGGTCGTCAACCCAAAGATCGGGTTCCTCTTTTTTTACCCCGTGCCCCTCCATTTTATGGACGGACGCGACCTATAGAAAAATACGAAAATTGATTAACTGGCCCGGCTTGTAAGGTCAAGGCTATGTCACCCGGCCGAACCGGCGTTCCCGCTGCTGATAGTCCTTGAGGATGCCAATCAGCTCCTCGCGCGTCATGTCCGGCCAAAGGGTCGGAGTCACATGAATTTCTGAATAGGCAATCTGCCAGAGGAGGAAATTGCTGATGCGGAATTCGCCGCTGGTGCGTATCAAAAGTTCAGGGTCCGGCATTTCAGCCGTATAAAGATGCTGAGTGATCAGCTCAGGGGTAATCGATTCGGCGTCGATTTCCCCGTTTTTGATCCGCGCGCCGATTTTCTTGACAGCCTCGACGATTTCCGCACGACCGCCGTAGCTTAACGCCAAATTCAGGCACATCCCGTTATTCGACGCGGTAGCGTTCATGGTATCGCCAAGCGCCTGCTGAACCTCCGCCGAGAGCCGATCGGTCTGGCCAATGGCATTTAAGCGGATGTTGTTTTCCAGCATCTCCTGTTTTTCATCGGCCAGAAACCTTTTCAGCAGCGTCATCAACGCTGTGATTTCCGCCTTGGGCCGCTCCCAGTTTTCGGTGGAGAATGCATAAAGGGTGAGGAACTGGATGCCGATTTCCCGGCACGTCCGGACCACCATACGCACCGTGTCCGCCCCCTTTTCATGGCCCTTAATACGGTTTAAGAAGCGTTTCTGAGCCCACCTGCCGTTGCCGTCCATGATAACCGCGATATGCGACGGCAGTTTCTCCGGTTCCAGACCGGTGTTCGCCAAATTAGAGTTCAAGAACCTCTGACTCTTTCTCTTTATAAATCTCGTCGATCTTTTTTATATGTTCATCGGTCAACTTCTGGATATCCTCCTGGGCCTTGAAGACTTCATCCTCGGAGGCGTCGCCGTCCTTTTTGAGCTGCTTTAACGTATCGTTGGCTTCTCTGCGGATATTTCTTACCGCCACCCGGTAGTCCTCACACATTTTGTTGACCTGCTTGACGATTTCCCTGCGCCTTTCCTCAGTGAGCGAGGGAATGGTAATCCGTATGATCTTGCCGTCGTTGGAGGGGGTCAATCCGAGATTGGATTTTAGGATCGCCTTTTCGATGCTGTTGACAGAAGAGACATCCCACGGCTGGATGGTAATCAAACGGCTTTCCGGCACGGACAGCGTCGCGAGCTGATTGAGCGGCGTCATCGTGCCGTAATACTCGACCTTGATATCATCGAGCAGGCTGAGCGAAGCCCTGCCCGTACGGATTTTTTTTAATTCGCTTTTCATCGAATTGATCGACTTTCCCATTTTTTCCTTGGCTTCGTCCTTGACCGCATCAATCATACGTTCCACCCCATCTTTGTCCTAACGCGGCCTACCTTCCGCAATAAAGATTTCTCGCTGCCGCAATAAAGATTTCTCGCTGCCGCTCGAAATGACCCACAACACCCAATACCCAATACCCAATACCCAATACCCAATCCTACTCCTCGACCTCGGGCTCGTATATTTTGGTGCCGATTTTTTCCCCGGTAATCACCCGCATGATATTGCCCTTGACCTTCAGGTTAAAGACGATCAGGAGAAGATGGTTATTCATGGCCAGAGAGATCGCCGTGCTGTCCATCACCTTCAAACGGCGGTTCAACACATCCATATAGTTGATCTCTTCAATAAATACGGCCTCCTTGTTGCCAACGGGGTCCGTGTCATAGACGCCTTCGACCTTGGTCGCCTTTAACAGGACATCGGCGTGGACCTCTTCGGCCCGAAGTACGGATGCCGTGTCCGTGGTGAAATACGGATTGCCGGTACCGGCGGCAAAAATAACCACCCGCCCCTTTTCCAGATGTCTAATGGCCCGGCGCCGGATATAGGGCTCGGCCATCTGGTGCATGGAGATGGCGGACTGGACTCGTGTGGGCAGGCCCACCCGTTCCAGTGCATCCTGCAAAGCCAGGCTGTTCATCACCGTGGCCAGCATCCCTAAGTAATCACCGGAGGCCCGGTCCATCCCCTGGGAAGCCGCCGCCATGCCGCGGAAGATGTTTCCGCCGCCCACGACAATAGCGATTTCTGTCCCCACGTCATGGGCGGATTTCACCTCATCGGCCATATACTGAAGCGTTTCCGGGCTGATCCCATAGGACTGATCGCCCATTAACGCCTCTCCGCTTAGTTTCAGGAGCACCCGCTTATACAAGGCCCTTTCCACAGCTTTTTACCCGCCAATCTGAAATCTGGCAAACCTGTTGATGGTGATTTTCTCCCCGGTCTTGGCAATCATTTCATTTAAGACATCGGATATCGTCAAATCGGTATTGCGCACGTACAGCTGGTTCATCAGACAGTTTTCCTTGTAGAACTTGTTCATCTTGCCTTCCACGATTTTTTCAATCATGTTTTCCGGCTTGCCCATTTCCCGAACCTGCTGACGGTATATCTCCCTTTCTTTCTCCGCCTCTTTTTCCGGGACGTCCTCGGGCACAATGCCCAGCGGGCTGGAGGCGGCGATATGCATGGCCATATTCTTGGCGAACTCCTTGAAATCATCGGTTTTAGCGACAAAATCGGTTTCGCAGTTGACTTCGACGAGAACGCCGATTTTTCCCCCCATATGTATATAGGACTGGACCACCCCTTCGGAGGCGACCCGGTCCGCCCGCTTCTTGGCCGTGGCCAATCCTTTTTTTCGCAGATAGTCCGCCGCCTTATCCAGATCGGCGTCGCACTCGCTAAGCGCCTCCTTGCAATCCATAATACCCGCTCCGGAGCGCTCCCGGAGCTGTTTTACCAAATCCGCACTAATGGTCGCCATAACTCATTCTCCTGTCTGGTACCCATCCGTATTTGGATGGCTTCGTCTTATTCAGCTTCTTCCTCGTCGGGGCGCGCTTCTTCCTGTTCCTCTGGTTTAGCCGGCTCCCCCGGATTCGATGAGGCCTTTCGGATAACTTCAACGACGGGGCCTTCCGTGCCATCCGAGATGATCCGGCGCTCCTTCTGGCCGGCAGCCGTTTCAGCCTCTTCCGCGACCTCCGCACCCTTGTCGGCATCGGCCTGCTGGCGCTCTTCGCGACGATGCATGCCTTCGACACAGGCATTGGCAATTCGGGCGGTCAGGAGGTTGATGGCCCGGATGGCGTCGTCATTGCCGGGAACGACGTAATCGATCAGGTCCGGGTCGCAGTTGGTATCGACAACGGCGACGATCGGGATCCCCAGCCGCCGCCCCTCGTGAACGGCAATCGACTCTTTTTTCGGGTCGACAATAAAAATAGCGGAGGGCAGGGATTTCATGTTGCGGATGCCCCCCAGGTTGGCGTCCAGTTTGACCCGTTCCTTTTGAAGGTAAAGCTGCTCTTTTTTGGGATAAAGACTGATGGAGCCGTCATTTTCGATGTTATTGAGATAATTGAGGCGATCAATGCTCTTCTTGACCGTCTGAAAGTTGGTCAGCATGCCGCCCAGCCACCGGTTATGCACGTAGAACATTTCACAACGGTTGGCTTCCTCATAGATGGTTTCCCTGGCCTGCTTTTTGGTGCCCACAAAAAGGACGGAGCCGCCATCGGCCACCGAGTCCGCAATAAAATCGCAGGCAACCTTGAACTTCTTTACCGTCTGTTGAAGATCAATGATGTAGATGCCGTTACGGGCTCCAAAAATGTATCGCTTCATCTTCGGATTCCATCGCCGGGTCTGGTGGCCGAAATGAACGCCGGCCTCGAGCAGTTCCTTCATGGTTACGTAGCTCATAAAAATCTCCTCTTCTTTTGGTTTTGCCGCCGCCTTGATCCTCCCGGCCCACCGCTTTTGGATAAAGCACCGGGGCGCACCGGTCCCAAGACGTGTGTATTAACTTTTGATAAATTTATTTTGTGTAACAAAAAAAATAATATAGGGCAATAAAAAAATTAAAGATTCGTGGCCACGCCGCGCATCCATTTAAGGCCTGCGGGCGGCCACCAACACCCGGTCATAGCCGCCGTAATCCTTGATGACGCGGATAAAATCGACGCCGGGCAGGCGCTCGATCCGCGCCTCGGCTTTTTGCCGGTGCCCGTTGCCGATCTCCAGCAACAGCCTGCCGGACGGGGACAAATAGGGTGGAGCGGCCCGGAGGATCCTCTCGATCGCGGAAAAACCGTCCTCACCGCCATTGAGGGCCGCCATCGGCTCATATCGATAAATTTCCGGCGCGAGCCGGGAGATCTCGTCAACAGGGATGTAGGGCGGATTGGACAGGATCAGGTCAAACGCCTCAGCCGGTTGAATCGGGGCGAACCAGTCGGCGGCAAAAAACCGAATCCGGCCCGCCAGTTGTTTGGCGGCGGCGTTTTGCCGGGCAACCGCCAAAGCGCCGACATCCGAATCCGAAGCATAAAAAATATGCCCCGGCCGCTCGGCGGCAAGGCTTACAATGACTGCCCCGGAGCCCGTGCCGAGCTCCAAAATCCGCATGGGACGGCTATCGGCATCTTCGGGGATCCATTCAAGCGCCGCCTCCACCAGGACCTCCGTTTCCGGCCTTGGTATGAGCACATTTGGATCCACCGCAAACGTCATATCCCAAAAATCTTTTCGGCCCAGGATATAGGCTACCGGCTCCCGGTTCAGCCGGCGTTTGATCGCCGCCTTGAAGCGAGCCAGCTCCTCGGATGCCATCGGCTGATCGAAGCGCATGTACAACTCGACCCGCTCGATTCCCAACACATGGGCCAGCAGTAGCTCGACGGTCAGCCTCGGGCTATCGATTTGATGGGACTTAAAATAGGTGGTGGTCCATTGGATCAGATCAAGAATCGTCCATTGGGAATCAGATGGCTTCTGCATTCTGAAGCGCCTGAGCTCGAAAATGGGTGGTCAGCTCATCGATAATCTCATCAAGCAGTTCGCCCTGCAGGACCTGTTCAAGCTTATAAAGCGTCAATCCGATCCGGTGGTCGGTTACCCGGCCCTGTGGGAAGTTATAGGTCCGGATGCGCTCGCTGCGATCCCCTGAGCCGACCTGGTTTTTTCTCTGTTGTGAGATTTCAGCCTGCTGCTGCCGCAGCTCCAGATCATACAGGCGGGCGCGAAGCACTTTCATGGCCTTGGCGCGGTTTTTATGCTGGGATTTTTCATCCTGACAGGTGACCACCATACCGGTGGGGATATGGGTCAGGCGAACCGCCGAATCCGTGGTATTGACCGACTGGCCGCCGGGACCGGTGGATCGGAAAACATCCATTTTGATATCATTGGGATCGATGTTTATCTCGACATCGTCTATTTCCGGAAGGACCGCAACGGTTACCGCGGATGTATGGATCCGGCCCTGGGCTTCGGTTACGGGGACGCGCTGGACCCGGTGGGTGCCGCTTTCATACTTCAAATGGCTGTAGACGTTTTTCCCTTTGACCAGTACGACGATCTCCTTGATCCCGCCGGCATCTCCGTAGTGTTCGGTCATGAGCTCGATTTTCCAGCCTTTGGATTCCGCATACCGGCTATACATCCTGAAGAGATCGCCCGCAAACAGGGCGGCTTCCTCGCCGCCGGTGCCCGCCCGGATTTCAAGGAACACGTTTTTCTCGTCATTCGGATCCTTGGGCGTCAATAGGTCCTTAAGCTCCTCCTCGAGCCTTCCGGATTGCTCGGTAAGCGTTTCCACCTCTTTTTTGGCGAGATCCTTCATTTCGGGGTCATTGTCCGAGAGCAGCTCCCTGCTTTCCTCGAGCTCCTCGAGGGTCTGCTTGTACTCGCGATAGACGGAAACAATCTTGCCCAGGTCGCTGTGCTCGCGGACGTATTGGGGATAGAGCTCACGATCCTGAACGATTTCCGGATCACTCAGCAGCTTCTCAAGCTCTGTATAGCGCTCTTCGATGCCTTCAAGCTGTTCAAGCATAGATTCGCCGGTCCCATATAAAAATAAACAGCCTGTCCCACTTCCTTCCATTGGGCCAGGCCTTCATCGCGCCCGAACGAAAACCGTCCCTGGTTCTCGTTCTGGCTAAATCGCCTCCGCATTGTCATTTCGAGCGGCAGCGAGAAATCTTTAACAATCAAGATTCCTCGTCGCTTTCGCTCCCCGGAATGACAGCAGCGGAAGCTTCTAAGATAATATTAAATATTGTCGAGTTCCTTGGAAGCATTTTATTCCGCCGCGACGGTATTTTTGCAGAAAGTAACTCTAAAAAACATCCGCATTGTCATTTCGAGCGGCAGCGAGAAATCTTTAACAATCAAGATTCCTCGTCGCTTTCGCTCCCCGGAATGACAGAGAGCTAAGCTTCTGGAATATTAATATATATTTTCAAGTTACTTAGAAGTCCAATATCTGTGTGGCGCTGCAACCCTCGGAATTTCACGTACAGCTAGCTACGCTGCATTCCTCGGAATTTGCGCGCCTTGATCTTGAACTTTTTACGAGATTGTCAGGTTTACTTCTTGCCGCTTTTTTCCTGATAGTTGCCGTATTTTCGCCGGAAGCGTTCGATCCGGCCGGCGGAGTCAACCAGCTTCTGTTTGCCGGTATAAAACGGATGGCACTTTGAGCAGATTTCCACGGAGATATCGCCCTTCGTGGAGCCGACCGTCATTTCATTGCCGCATGCGCATCGGATCGTGGCTTCCTTATATTCCGGATGTATATTCTTTTTCATTTTAATATCCTTCCTTTCTCCCGATAGACTCGATGCCCCCGCCCATAGGCGGCATACCGAAAGCCCCCATGCCGCCGTCAGGAATTCATGGAGTCCAAAAACTCCTTGTTATTTTTCGTACCCTGCATTTTATCAAGCAAAAATTCCAAACTGTCAACAGGATTTAACGTGGATAGAAGCTTTCTCAGGATCCAAACCCGATTGAGGGCCTCCTGGTCCAGGAGCAGCTCCTCCTTCCGGGTGCCGGATTTATTGATATCAATGGCCGGATACATACGCCGGTCCGCAAGCCGCCTGTCCAGCTGCAGTTCCATATTGCCGGTGCCCTTGAACTCCTCAAAAATCACCTCATCCATCCGGCTGCCGGTGTCTACAAGGGCTGTCGCAATAATCGAGAGGCTCCCGCCCTCTTCTACGTTACGGGCCGCACCGAAGAACCGCTTTGGGCGATGCAGCGCGTTGGAGTCGACGCCACCGGACAGGATTTTGCCGCTGGGCGGCATAACCGTATTGTAGGCCCTGGCCAGCCGGGTGATACTGTCCAGTAAAATAACCACGTTATGTTTGTGTTCAACCAGACGTTTGGCCTTTTCTATAACCATTTCCGCCACCTGAATATGGCGCTCCGCGGGCTCGTCGAATGTTGAACTCACGACCTCCGCCTTGACGGAGCGCTCCATGTCGGTGACCTCCTCCGGTCGTTCATCGATCAATACGACGAAGGGGACGACGCTTTTCTTATGGCTGGCGATCACGCTGTTGGCGATACTTTTTAGAATCATCGTCTTTCCGGCCCGGGGCGGCGATACCACGAGGCCGCGCTGTCCGAAGCCAAGGGGCGTAAGAAGATCCATGATCCGGGTCGTATAGTTGTCCCGCGCGGTTTCGAGCTTCATCTTCTTCGCCGGAAACAGCGGCGTCAGGTTGTCGAACAGGATTTTTTCGCGCGCTAACTCCGGCTCTTCAAAATTGATGGCCTCAACCTTCAATAGGGCGAAATAGCGTTCCGACTCCTTGGGCTGCCTGATCTGGCCGGAGACCGTATCGCCGGTCCGCAGATTGAATCGACGGATCTGTGATGGCGAAACATAGATATCATCGGGACCCGGCAGATAGTTGCAGTCCGGGGAACGCAAAAATCCGAAGCCGTCCGGAAGCACTTCCAGCGTCCCCTCGCCGTATATAAATCCGTTCTGCTCGATATGGGCCTGCAGCAGTGAAAAAATCAGCTCCTGTTTCCGCATCCCCCCGGCATTATCGATATTAAAGTTTTTGGCCAGCTCCGCCAGCTCACTAATTTTTTTGTTTTTTAATTCAACAACATTCATTAACCGCTTACCTCGCCATCATTTTAAATTGATTAGACTTTTATTCGAGTCGGCTTTTCTTTGTCGCTATTTAGCCTTAGACGCCTGTTCTGTCTCCGATTTACGCCGGTTCAACAAAAAACCGCCCTTACCGATGAGACGTATACAGATTCACTCCTGCGATGCACAAATCAGCTAGACTTTTTTGATAAAATAAGACCTGAATACATGATTTCTTTGAAGGAACTCTGTACTGCTCTGATTGATCGGATACGCAGCAACCAAGATACGTACCATAGGCAGGTATTTTTTTATTGTTTATATTACCATATACGCCATGTCAACATTTTTAGAAAATTTTTAACCGCTCCAAAAATTCCTGGTAAAACCGGTCCACGGTTTTGTTGGTTTCTGCAAGCGGGCCGGAGTTGTCGATAACATAATGGGACCTGTTCTGTTTTTCCTCCTCGGGCATCTGGGCCCGGATCAGCGATTCCGCATCCTCCCTCGAGATTCGGTCACGGGCCATCAGCCTTTGAATACGCACTTCGCGCTCGACGCTGACGGTCAAAATATAGTCGAAATAGCCCTCCAGACCGGCTTCAAACAAGAGCGGCACCTCCACGGCCACCAGCGCCGCCCCGTTTTCCGCGGCGGCCTGGTAGTCCTCGGCCATCAACCGAAACACCTCGGGGTGGACGAAGCTCTCAAGCGCCTGCTTCTTCTCCTGATCCTTAAGAATCACCCGACGAAGCTTTGCCCTGTTGATGCTCCCGTCCGCCTCGAGAATATCTCTGCCGAAATGGCCGATGATATTCTCATAAGCCGGCATGCCCGGCATAACCGCCCGGCGCGCCAACTCATCAGCCAGGATCACACGAACGCCGTGACCGCCGAGCCTTTCGCAAACCACACTCTTGCCGGAACCGGCCCCTCCCGTAACGCCTAGACGCACCGGTTGATCCTTACGCTCCGTCATGCCTGTTGTAAACCTTTCATTGCAATGCCTGCCTGTTTCAAGATATATATCAAAAGTGGAAAGGGTTACGTACGGTTGATACGGGAAGCGCGTTTAACTGAACCAATGACTCATATCATTAAAAACGCCTGATACCAGGATCCCGAGAGTAAAACTCAAAAAAGATACCTATATATTAAATTATACCACCCAAATCAATAAAAAAGGTGAAAGGTGAAAGATACAAGGTTTAAGATCTTGGGTATTAGGTATTTGTTAAATGGATTCGCTTGAGTTTTCATGAAACTGCCTGAATTTATTCCAGATACGCCGGGCATCTACCTCGTCGGCGGAACCGTCAGGGACCTATTGATGGCAAGGACGCCGACCGACTACGATATTGCCGCGCCGAGACCCTGCGAAGCAGTGGCGCAAAGAATCGCCCGAAATACCGGAAGTCGGGTCATCGCCCTGGGCAAACCCGGCCTGACAACCTACCGGGTCGTCTTTGGCGGGCTGACATTCGATGTTGCGCCACTGGAAGGCGGTCGTATTCATGAAGATTTGAAACGGCGGGATTTTACTATCAACGCCATCGCCTGGGACCTGAACCGGCAGCGGCTGGTCGATCCGTTCGACGGCCGGGAGGACATCGGGAAGCGACGCATCCGTATGATTTTCCCCGAAAATTTCCTTTCCGACCCCCTGCGGCGCCTGCGCGCGTTTCGGCTGGGCGCGGAGCTGCAGTTCGCCATTGATCCCGCCACCAAAGCTGAAATCAGCGCATGCGCCGATAGCATGGCCGCAACGGCCGGGGAGCGCATTCGGGATGAGTTGATGAAAATGCTGGCATGCGGGCGCTGCCGCTCCTATTTGCGGGAAATGGACGAGGCCGGCCTGCTGACAGAAATTTTTCCGGAACTGGGGCCGCTAAAAAGCTGCCGGCAGAACTCGCCCCATGATTTAGACGCCTTTGAGCACACGATGGCCGCTTTTTCAGGCGCTGAAAAGATTTTGGCCGATCCGGAGGCCTTTTTTAAAGACCCCGGCAGGGGGGCAAAGCGCATCAAGCCCGAACCGGCACGGCTGAAACTGGCCGTCCTGCTTCATGACATCGGCAAACCCGCCTGCCGGAGCAAAGACGCAAATGGCGGCATCCATTTTTACGGCCATGAGGCCGTGGGCGCAGATATGGCCGGGGCCGTCAGCCAAAGGCTGAGGCTCTCAAACGCGCATCGGGCCTATACGGATTTCATCATCCGCAACCATTTAAAGCCCATCCATCTGTTTAACGCCCACCAAAACCGGCAGCTCACCCGGCGCGCGATTATTCGATTCTTCCTGAAATCCCGTCGGCTTGCGCTGGACCTTCTCGTCCACGCCATGGCCGATGCCCGGGGGAAAAAAACGCACCCTTCAGCAGGGGCCTTTGAGCCGTTCTGCCGACAGCTGATAGATACGTATATTTTTGATTTTCAAAAAAAATCAAAATCCCCGCCGTTGATTACGGGACATGATCTGATCAATGCGCTTGGCCTCTCCCCTTCGCCGTTATTCGCCGAGCTGCTCTCCCGCGTCGAAGAAGAGCGCCTTACCGGCCGTTTACGGAGCCGGTCCGAGGCCATAGAATGGGTCAAAAATTTTATTGGCCCCCAATAACCTTTCTTGACATCAGGCCGTCTTTCTATTATGTAATCCATTTTATTTCATTTTTTCCTTGATTGGGACATTCGATAGGCCCGCAAATAAAGCACTTTAATCTTTTATAGAAAGGGAGAAATCCATATGAACATTCTATTTTTCGGTCCAAACGGCAGCGGCAAAGGGACGCAGGGCGCCATTTTGAAGAAAAAATACGACATCCCCCATATCGAATCGGGCGCCATCTTCAGGGAAAACATCAAGGGCGGGACGGAACTGGGCAAACAGGCCAAGTCCTATATCGACAAAGGCGACCTTGTTCCGGATGATATCACCATACCGATGATTCTTGAGCGGCTTAAAGCGGATGACTGCAAAAACGGCTGGCTTCTGGACGGATTTCCCAGAAACAAAAACCAGGCCGTCAAACTCCATGAGGCCTTGAAAAAGGAAAACATGAGGCTCGATGTCGTCGTGGAGATGGAGCTTGACCGGCAAATCGCCAAAAACCGCATAATGGGCAGGCGCCTTTGCGTCAATGACAACAACCATCCGAACAACATCTACATCGACGCTATTAAACCGGACGGCGACAAATGCCGGATCTGCGGCGGCGACCTGACGAAACGCGACGATGACCAGGATGAGGCAGCCATCGACAAGCGGCACGCCATCTATTACGATGACGAAACCGGCACGCTGGCAGCCGCCTACTATTTCCGTGATATCGCCGAACAGGAAGGCATAAGGTATATCACGCTAGACGGCAAGGCGAGCGTGGAAGAAGTCAGGGATGAACTGGTTAAAAAACTTGAAGCCTGAGCACGTCAAAAAGCCATGGGCCCTTGAAATCTTTGAGGGCCTGCTTTATAATGGGGATACAAATATATTGAAAAGGGGGCGAATTTTTTGAAGGAAATTTCGGTTCGAGTCGATGACAACGATGTCGAGCGTGCGCTGCGCGTTTTGAAAAAAAAGATTCAAAACGACGGATTGTTCAAACGACTGAAAATGAAAAAGAACTATGAAAAACCGAGCGAATACCGACGGCGGAAAAAACGCGAAGCGCTTCGACGGCAGCGGATCGCCGATGCCAAACGGCAAAAACGCTATCAACGCTACCGCAAAACGAAACGATCATAGTTCGCGGAACCACGACGAAATTTTTTCGACCCGGTCAGACGGTTCGACGCTGACCGGGTTTTTTACGCGCCCCGTCCGCCTTTAGACGATTAAACAATGGATCAGTACCGCTATCAACAATGCCTGGATGAGATGTATGGCCTCAGACGCTTTGGCATCATTCTGGGCCTGGATGTCATCGGCGGCATGCTCGAAAAACTGGGCAATCCGCAAGACAGATACGCGAGCATCCACATTTCTGGCACCAACGGAAAAGGCTCCATCGCCTCGGCATTGGCCAATATCCTATATCACGCCGGCTACCGCGTCGGATTGTACACCTCCCCCCATCTGGTTCGGTTCAATGAGCGCATCCGCATCAATAATGAGGAAATTTCGAATAGACATGTGGTTGACGCCTATGAAACCGTAAAAGCGGCCCACCATGGGGGCCGGGAGGCGACTTTTTTCGAGTATACCACCGCCATGGCGCTTTATTGTTTTGCGAAGGCCAATGTGGACTGGGCGGTGGTTGAGACCGGTATGGGCGGTCGGCTGGATGCCACCAACATCCTGCGTCCCGAGATTTCGATTATATCCAACATCTCGATGGAGCACCGCGCCTATCTCGGCCATACGATCGCGCAGATTGCCGGCGAAAAGGCCGGCATCATCAAGGCCGGCACGCCGGTTATCACCGGTGCCAGGCAAAAGACGGCGGTGGAGACGATCCGGCGGGCGGCCAAAGACCAATCCGCCCCGTTTTTCCGGTTGGGTGAACACTTCCGGGTGCGGCGCAACACCCGCTCCGGGGGCTTTACCTATTATGGCGTGGCCAATTCATGGTCGGACATGCACACCCGGCTGACCGGCGACCACCAGGTCGACAACGCCGCCATCGTGCTCGCGGCCTGTGAGATCCTTTCGCAAACCGACCCGATCGATTTTTCCGCCATCCGCGATGGATTGAAGACCCATCAATGGCCGGGCCGGCTTGAAATGTGGGACACCGCCCCGCCGATTTTGATCGACGGGGCGCACAACCTGATGGCGGCCCGGCATTTAGGCAGATTTCTCAAAGAGCAGATGGCGGATCGAAAAGTCACCCTGGTTATCGGAATCCTTGATGACAAGCCGTACCGGTCGATGCTTCAGTCGATTCTGCCGCATTGCCACCGGGCGATTTTAACCCGCCCCCAAATTGATCGCAGCCTGCCGGCGGAGACCCTTTTTAAAACGGGCCGGTCAATGATCGAACGAATAGAAATCATCCCGGATGTTGCAGATGCCGTAGCCCATGCTTATAATAGGACAAAACCGGATGATCTGGTATGCATCGCCGGCTCGTTGTACGTGGTGGGAGAAGCCAGGCAGGCGCTTGAGGCAATGGTTTCAGGCAAATGATTTCATACTTGACGAGCCCCCACCCCTTCATGTAATCCATAAGAAGTGCGCCCGTAGCCCAGTGGATAGGGCGTCAGCCTCCGGAGCTGAAGATCGCAGGTTCGAATCCTGCCGGGCGTACCATTCCAGATTTCTCTTAACAGGCTTCTAGGTCATTGTTGCAAAAAAAACCGCCCTCTGATAATTGATTTGAGCCCTTTAAAATAATATAGAAACAAAAAGTTTAAAAATTTGAAATGTTCAGTTTAGGTTTTAACTACCTCACGCTATAGGAGACCGTAAAATGGCCATCAGCCAGGAACTGCTGGATATCCTCGTGTGCCCCAAATGTAAGGGGCCGCTTTATCTAAATGCAGCCGGGGACGGACTGATTTGTGATCACTGTCGACTGATTTTTGAGATCCGGGATGAAATCCCGGTGATGTTGATAGACGAGGCCAAACCGCTCGAAGATTGACCCGTTATGAGCCGGCCTGTCCAGCCAAAGCCCGCCAAGCTCGTTATCGGCCTGTTTACCGGGCATACCCCTCTGCTTCAAACCGCTATTGAACAGATGAAGACATTGTTCGGCCCGATTGACCTGATCAGCCCGTGGTTTGAATTCAAATGGACGGATTATTACGAACCGGAGATGGGAGGCAATCTATACAGGCGCATGTTTGCTTTTTCTCAGCTCATCAGCCAGGCGGATTTGCCGGATATCAAGCATCAAACCAACCGGCTGGAAACGCAATACTCGGTGAACGGGAACCGACAAATCAATATTGATCCCGGCTATTTGCTGGCCGAGCGCTTTGTCCTGGCCACCGGCAAAAACTATACGCACCGCATCTATATCGGCAAACACATTTATGCGGATCTCACGCTTGTCTATCAAAACGGCGGATTTCAGTCATTGCCATGGACCTATCCGGGCTATGCGGAGGCGAACATGCAGATTTTTCTGAGCCGGGTGCGCAATAAATATCTCAAAGATTTGAAAATGGACGGGACCCCATGATTCGAAGCATGACCGCCTATGCCGGAACCGAGCTGACCACTGGACGAATCGGCGTCAACGTCGAAATCCGGGGGTATAATAGCCGAAATCTGGACATCACCCTGCGTATCCCCCCGACTTACCAGTTTCTGGAGGAAAAAATACGGCCGCGCATTGCCGAACGGATCAGCCGGGGGCGTATTGAGGTCAAACTCTTTATTCAATCCGCTGACGAGGCACCGGAGGATTTCCAAATCAATGAATCCCTGGCTGAAGGCTATTACGGCGCGTTAAAAAAGCTTAAGGAGCGTTTCAATGTTGTCGGGGGGGTCCCCTTAAGCCTGCTGGCGGAAAAAAACGGCATCATCGAACCGGTCCAAACGGAAATCGACCCGGACGCCATCTGGACGTCGGTTTCAAAAGCCCTTTATCAGGCCCTTGATGAGTTTATCGGGATGAAGACTACCGAAGGTCATAACATCGCCAAAGACATTGAGGCCCGTATAGAAACAATCGGCGGCCATATCCGGGAGATTGAGCAGCGAAGCGCAGGGCTGCTGGAAGCCTATCAGCAGCGGCTGAAGGAACGCATCCAGGCGTTGACCCAGGGCATGGTTGACATAGATGCCGGCCGGATCGCCCAGGAAGCCGCATTTTTGGCGGATAAAAGCGATATATCGGAAGAGACCGTCCGGGCCAAAAGCCATTTGGATCAATTCGGGCAGCTCATGAGGGCGCCGGAACCCGCCGGCCGCCCGCTAAATTTCCTGCTCCAGGAGTTCAACCGGGAGTTTAACACAATGGGCAGTAAAGCCGGTAACGCCGATATCTCACATGTCATCGTATCGGCAAAAACCGAACTGGAGAAAATCCGTGAACAAGTACAAAATATCGAATAGTCAAGAGGTTAAGATATGACCTATGATTTACTGAGCATCGGATTCGGCAGCAATGTGGTTGCAGACGAAGTGCTTGCCATCGTATCGCCCAATTCAGCCCCCATGAAACGGTTGAGAGAGGATGCGCGAACCGAAGGCCGGTTGATCGATGCGACCTATGGCCGACGGACCCGCTCCATTATCGTAATGAAAAACAACCATATATTCCTATCGGCCATCCAAACAGAGACCATCTCACAGCGGTACAGCGCCCTTAATGAAAAGAAAAAAACCCAAAAAAAATCCTGATATACATCCGAAGGCGGGGCGTGAACAATCTGCCGGCGGATGCCTGTTTATCGTGTCCGCCCCGTCCGGCACCGGCAAATCCACGCTTTGCCAGGCGGCGAGAGAACGATTTCCGGACTTGGTCTATTCCATCTCCTTTACTACCCGAAGCCCCCGGGCCGGTGAAAAAGACGGGGTGGATTATTTTTTTATTTCGCCATCCGAGTTTGAAGCGCGTATCGGACGGGGCGACTGGGTGGAGTGGGCGAAAGTGCATGGCCATTATTACGGTACTTCCGCCGATTTTCTGAATCAACAGTTGTCAGCCGGCCGTCGGGTCCTGCTCGATATTGACGTTGCCGGCGCCAAACAGATCCTTAACCGCTTTCCCGAGAGCGTCACCATATTTATCATGCCGCCGTCCCTGGACGCGCTTCGCCGGCGTCTGGAAACAAGGGGCACCGATGATGCCGAAAGCATAGAGAAGCGCCTGGTCAACGCGGAAAAAGAAATCGCCGAGAAAGATTTCTATCGCCATGTCATTGTCAACGACAGACTGGATGCGGCCATCGACGCATTTTGTGATATTATCGCCAGATACCCGCCCGCTTGATCAACCACGGGCCTTTAATACAACCTAAATTGAGCGTTTCAATTTTTTGGAGGTTTAATTTTTATCTTATTTTCAGGATATTGAATCATTTTTTGATCAAAAAATTTGAAACCCTCCGGGATTTCCAATTTCACCGCATCTACTGCGTCAAATGATGTCTCGCATAGGCGCCTATCGCTCGACATCATTTTCCTTGTATCTGCGGTAAACTTGAAAATCGCTCAATTTAGGTACAAGACAGGGAAGCTGAGGCTGAATTGAAAACATCCCGGCAGGAGATCCTATACGGCATCCATCCCGTTGCCGAGGCCGTTTCTGCAGGACGGCGAAAACTTGAAGAGATCATTGTGGTCGGCGATAAGCCGGGAACCCGGATCGAACAGATCGTTCGGGCGGCAAAATCCGTGAACCTGCCGGTCAGGCGCCAACCGCGTCAAAAGCTGGAAGAGTTGACCGGAACGGATATGCACCAGGGAATCGCCGCCCGGACGGGGCCGTTGCCGACGACCGACTGGTCCGAGATGCTGATGACGCCGTCGGGGGCGGGAATTTTTCTTCTGCTTGACAGTATCATGGACCCTCAGAACCTCGGCGCCTTGATTCGCACCGCCCTGTGTGCCGGGGTTAACGGGGTCGTCATTGCCAAGGACCGATCTGCCGCCCCGAACCCGACCGTCTCCAAAACTTCGGCCGGCGCACTCGAGCATATACGGCTCTGCCAAGTGGTCAACCTGGTCAGCGCAATGAAAGACTTGAAAAAAATCGGCGGATGGATTATCGGGTTGGACGCAGCAGGCCATCAGACGATCTATGACTCCGACTTCTCGGGCATCGTCGGTATCGTGGTCGGGGGCGAGGCGGCCGGGCTCCGTCCGCTTGTCAGCCGCGAGTGTGATTTTCTCGCCCATATTCCCATGCGGGGGCCGCTGGACTCGTTAAACGCCTCGGTCGCCGGCGGGGTTATTCTGTATGAGGCGTTCAGGCAGCAGGTAGGTGTCGGGGATTAGGTGTTGGGTGTTAGGTGTTAGGTGTTGGTGTTGGGTGATTGTACCCAATACCTAACACATGGAATCTAATATCTAGTGCCCATCCATAAATGGCTAATTTGCCCGATTTCTGTGGCAGGCTCAAATTTGATGGCTTCGTAAAAAGCGATTTATTCCGCCGCGGCGGTATTTTTGCAGAAAGTAACCCTAAAAAACATCCGTATTGTCATTTCGAGCGGCAGCGAGAAATCTTTAACCAATCAAGATTCCTCGTCACTTTCGTTTCTCGGAATGACAGCAGCGAAAGCATTTAAAATAATATCAAAAAAGGATACGCATCATAATGGAACAGGCAGCGAAAATTAAAATAAATAAGGATGGGACCCTAAGCGTCCCGGACCACGTGATCATCCCCTTTATCGAGGGCGACGGCACCGGCCCGGACATCTGGCGGGCCACACGGACAGTCATCGACTCGGCGGTTCAAACCGCCTACCAGGGCCGGAAAAAAATTGCCTGGGCGGAGCTCCTTGTGGGTGAGAAGGGATACCAACAGTGCGGCGAACGGCTTTCAAAAGACGCCCTGGATAAAATCCGCGAACATGCCGTGGCCCTCAAGGGGCCGCTGACGACCCCGGTAGGCAAGGGCATTCGGAGCCTAAACGTTTCCATACGCCAGGAACTGGACCTATACGCCTGCGTTCGCCCCGTAAAATATATCGATGCCGTGCCAAGCCCCATGAGGCATCCGGAAAAAATTAACATGGTGGTTTTCCGGGAAAACACCGAAGACCTTTATGCCGGTATTGAATGGGAGGCCGGAAGCGATGAGGCCGAAACCGTGGCTTCATTCTTATCCGAACGGATGGGCGCAGAGCTGCCTGAAAAGCCGGGCATCGGGATCAAGCCGATAAGTGAAAAAAACACCAAGCGACTGGTCGCCAAAGCGATTGAATATGCCATTGCCGAGGGCTATCCCAGCGTCACCCTCATGCATAAGGGCAATATCATGAAATATACGGAGGGCGCCTTCTGCAACTGGGGCTACGAGGTCGCCAAAGAACGGTTTTCCGATCGCGTCATCACCGAGCGCGAGCTCTACAGCGGCCATAACGGCGCACCGGCGACCGACAGGATCATTATCAAAGACCGGATCGCCGATATGCTGTTCCAACAGGTGCTGCTGCGGCCCGAAGAATTCGGGATTATTGCCACCCCGAATTTAAACGGGGACTATATTTCGGATGCCCTGGCGGCACAGGTCGGCGGGCTTGGCATGGCACCCGGCGCCAATATCGGGGATGAATGCGCGGTTTTCGAAGCTACGCACGGCACCGCCCCCAAATATGCCGATCAAGATAGGGTCAATCCGAGCTCATTGATCCTCTCCGGGGCCATGATGCTTGATCACATGGGATGGAAGGCGGCGGCTGAACGAATCCGCCAAAACCTTCAGGAAACCATCCGCTCCGGACGGGTAACCTACGATCTGGCCCGCCAGATTGAGGACGCGGCCGAGATCTCCTGTTCGGCGTTTGGCCGGGCAATCGCCGATTGCCGCGTTGACAGCCGGGGATGAAACCGCTCGTCCGTTTCTTGGTCGCCCTGAGGGAGGCACTTTTCCCCCATAAATGCCCCGCCTGCGGCCGGTTTTTTCACCCGGAGGCCGTCGGGAAACCGCCGGCCGCCCCTTCGGCCCTTTCAGAAAATGCTTTCGCGCATATCATGGCGCCCGTTTTGTGCAGCCGTTGCCGTACGCAGTTTTATCCCATTGAATCGCCAAAATGTAGCCGGTGCGGTGAAATGTTTACAAGCCGGGCGGGCGATGATCATGTCTGCGCCGCGTGTCTGGCGCAAGAGCCCCGTTTTAACTATATCCGTTCCGCCGGACAGTATGACGGCCCCCTGATGCGCCTCATCCATGCATTCAAGTATAACCGGAAGATTGAGTTGGCCCGGCCGCTGGGCCGGTTGCTTTTTCATACGTTCTGCAGTTATACGGAACTGTGCATACCCGATGTGATCGTGCCGGTCCCCCTGCATATGTCGCGGCTTAGATGGCGAGGGTTTAACCAGGCGGCATTGATAATAGGCCGGTGGCCAAAGTTTTTTCGGCAATCCGGTTATTTGGTTCCTGAAATAGCAGGTGACGGCAGGCTGCTCCGGCGGATAAAAAAAACCCCCTCCCAGACCGGGCTGGACCGGGCGCATCGAAGGCTAAATATCCGGAAGGCGTTTACATTGGCCCCGGATTGCCGAATAGAGGGAAAAACCATCCTCCTTGTCGATGACGTCTGCACGACGGGGGCCACAGTCGACGAATGCGCCGGGATACTGAAAAACGGGGGTGCGGATTGTGTAAATGTGTTGACACTGGCCCGGGCGACGTGAAATGAAAAGATAGAAAAGGTATATGAAAAATGAGCATATTATCCGCCGGCATCTATCAATTCGACGTGATCCGCGGCGACGGCGATAAAAACGTCCAAACCGCATTTAACGGCATTTCCCGGTTGATCCGCCAGGGCGCCGAGCTTCTGGTGCTGCCGGAGATGTGGTCAAGCGGCTTTGACTATCCGGCGCTTGCCAAACATGCCGCAAGGACGCCGGAAATCCTCGCCGCCCTCTCTGGAACCGCCGCGAAAAACGCCGTCATTATCGCCGGTTCCCTCCCGGAGGCGGATGGGGAAAAAATATATAACACCCTTTATGTGGTCGACAAAAAGGGGGAGATCGCCGGCAAATACCGTAAGACCCATCTTTTTCCGTTGATCGAGGAGGACAAGTATTTCTGCGGCGGAGACCGGCCGGTCGTATGTGAAACCGATTGCGGACGCCTTGGCCTGATGACCTGCTATGACCTCAGATTTCCGGAATTCTGCCGATCCCTTGCCATCAAGGGGGCGGAAATCGTCGTCATATCCGCCCAATGGCCGGCGTCGCGAATCCATCACTGGGACACCCTGTTGGCGGCGCGGGCGATTGAAAATCAGCTGTTTCTGGTTGCCGCCAACCGCTATGGGGCAGAGGACGGCCTGGCGTTTAACGGGCATTCCCAGATCGTCTCGCCGACCGGCGAAGTCCTTTTCCTGGCGGCGTCGGCGGATATGACGGCAGCGGCATCCATCGATCTCAAAGAAATCGAGCGGTTCCGAAGCCAGTTTAACTGCCTTGGACAAAGGATCCCCGCCGTATATGGCCTCTAAGCTGCTTGATATAAAAACGCTGAAGGCCCGTTTAAGCGCCCTGCCCCGGGAAAAATGCCGGATCGTTTTCACCAACGGCTGTTTTGATATTCTGCATGCCGGCCATATCCGCTATCTGGCCGAGGCGAAGAATGCCGGGGACTATCTGGTCGTGGGGTTAAACTCTGACCGCTCGGTTCGGACCATCAAGGGGGACAGACGCCCCCTCATTCCGCAAAACCAGCGGGCGGAAGTCCTTTCCGGCCTGGCCAGCGTCGATTATATCATATTTTTTGACGAGCCGGATCCCTATCAACTGATCACCGAGATTTCCCCCGATGTCCTGGTAAAAGGCGGGGATTGGTCGAAATCAACCATCATCGGGGCGGATGTGGTCGAGGCAACCGGCGGTCAGGTGCTCCGGATCCCTTTTGAATACGACATCTCAACCTCGCAGATTATTCAAAAAATTGTCGAGCGTTACGGAAACAATGAAGAAACCGATGAAAAAGGCACCTGAAACCGAACTGAGATGATCGCGCACCTTAAAAACGGCGTCCGCTTTTTCAGGTTTTCCCTGTTTAAAGGCTTTACCGACCTTGTCCACGGCGTTTTCGGACGGCACGGCGGCTACAGCCCCGTTCCGTATGACAGCCTGAATGTCGGTTTAAACGGCGGCGACGCCCCTGATCGGGTCCAATTGAACCGTTGCCGGGTCGCCGACTGTATGGGGGCGAACCGGCCGTTGGTTTTTGCCCGTCAGGTGCACGGAACGGACGTGGCCTCCCTAAAACGCAAGGATACGATCTCGGATCGGGTAAAAATACCGCCGGATATCACCGCCGATGCGATGGTTACGGATATCCCCGGCATGCCGCTGGGTATTCAGCTGGCGGACTGCCAGGCCATTCTCATGTATGACCCCCTCAACCGGGTGGTCGCCAACGTGCATTCCGGATGGCGGGGGAGCATACAGAATATCGTCGGAAAGACGATCGAACGGATGCAATCCGACTTCTCCTGCCGGCCGTCAAGTATCCGTGCCGCGGTATCCCCCTCTCTGGGACCCTGCTGCGGCGAATTCAAAAATTATCAAACGGAAATCCCCGAAAAATTCTGGTGCTACCGGGATGACCGGGAGCGCTTTAACTTCTGGGCGCTTACCCGGGACCAGTTGACAGAGGCCGGCGTATTACTGGAGCATATCGAGCTCTCCGGCATCTGCACCCGATGCAACGGGCATCTGTTCTATTCTTACCGGCAAACTCCGGAGACCGGTCGGTTTGCGGCGGTCATAGGCCTTATCAATGATTAGAAGCGGAAAAAGATGATGAACCAGGAAACCGCCGAAATTCTATGGAATGCGCCCGCCGGCGCGTCGGTATACCGAATCGGCCTGAGCTGCGGCAGTGAATACGCACGGGCCGATGCCGGCCAGTTTGCCACCCTCCGGCTGCCCGAGGAATCCTCCCCTCTTCTCCGCCGGCCCTTTTCGATTCACCGGTTGATTAGAAACGACGGGGAGTTCCAGGGCATTGAGATCCTTTACAAACGGGTCGGCGAATTTACCCGGAAGCTCTCTCAGGCCCCCGCCGGCAGACGGATCGATATCCTGGGGCCGCTGGGCAAAGGATTTACCGTCACGGCATCCATTAAACGCCCGGCCCTTGTGGCCGGCGGCATCGGGGTGGCGCCGATGGTTTTTCTCGCAGAAAAGCTGATTCAGGCGGGTATGGCCTCTGACGGGGCCGTCATCTGCCTGGGCGGCCGCTCGGCTGATGATGTTTTATGCGCCCCCGATTTTCAGGCCATGGGTTTAAAAACGCGCATCACCTCCGAAGACGGCAGTATCGGAGAAAAAGGCCGGGTCACGGAGGCCCTTTCCGACTGGCTGAAGGATCATTCACCGGACATGGTTTATGCCTGCGGCCCCGTGCCGATGCTCGATGCGGTCTCAAAGATCGCCGAAAAGCAGGACATTGCATGCGAGGTCTCGATCGAGACCGTCATGGCCTGCGGTGTCGGCGCATGCCTGGGATGCGCCATAAAGGATACCCGACATCAATCGGGCTATGGGCATGTATGCATTGACGGGCCGGTGTTCAATGCGGCCAGATTGGAACTGACAGACAGGCATTAAAACTGTCAAAATTTTTGGGATGGATCTTTTCGTTTTATATTGACCTTAAAATGAAGCTGTGGTAGCAAGGTAAATTTTGGCAATCGGATACGACCCGCCCTTCAGGTGGGGGATATGAAAAAAGAAACCCGACAGATGATACGAGAGCTTGGCTGGTACAGCGCTCTCGGATTTTCTATTGCGTTGTCCGTATTTATCGGCCTGTTTATCGGGCTTTTTCTGGACAAAGTCTTCGGCACGGCGCCATGGTTGATGTTTATCTTTCTGGGGTTCGGAATTATAGCGGGATTTAACAACATTATGCTCGCCATTAAAAAAGTCAACCGAATGGAGTAGCCTGATGCAGACGCAGCAGCGCATACTCAAACTCGTCCTATGGGGGAACTGGATCCTGCTGGGGGTCGCCGGCCTGGCCGGCCTTGTTTTTGCCCCGTTTGACTTTACAAAAGGCATTATTGCCGGCGGGCTGATCGTTACCGTCAATTTTCACATGCTTTACCGGACGCTTAAAAAATCGCTGACACCGCCGTACCTGGCCTCCCACCACGTGGTACTGGTCAAGTACTATATCCGGTTTATTCTCAGCGGTTTGATTATATTTGTTTTGATTTCCGGCGGCTATGTCCATCCCCTGGGACTGTTTGTCGGTCTGTCAGTGGTTGTGGCGAGCATTTTCCTTGCCACACTGAGCGAGGTTAAAAAACTCATATTCAAGGAGGCGGTCTAAGGTGGAACATCCGTATCTATTCTTCGTCAAACTTTTTGAGCTATTGGGATTCGGTCATTTTGCCCATGAAAATCCGCATATTATCTATTCCTGGGTGGTGATGGCCATCCTGATTATTCTCGGCCTCATCGGCACGAAAAGCCTCTCCCTGATTCCCAATAAGCTGCAGAATGTGCTGGAGCTTGCCGTATCCGGCCTGGAGGAGTTCATGGTGGACATCACCGGGGATGAGGGGCGCTGGTTTTTTCCGTTGATCGGCACCATTTTCCTCTATATTTTCGTCTGTAATATCATGGGCCTGATTCCGGGATTTTATCCGGCCACCGCGAACCTGAACACCACGCTTTCCTGTGCCATTGTGGTCTTTATCTTTACCCATGTCATCGGCGCCAAATACCACGGGGTCAAATACATCAAGCATTTCTTAGGCCCCATCTGGTGGATGATCCCGATTATCATGCCGATTGAAATGATTGGCCACTGCGCCCGCGTGCTCTCACTGTCCTTCCGGCTTTTCGGCAACCTGATGGGCCATGAGCTGGTGCTGACCATTTTATTCTTTCTGGCCGGCGCGTTTTTCGCCCCGCTGCCGATCATGGTGCTGGGGATTCTGGTCGCCCTGATTCAGGCGTTTATCTTCTATATGCTGAGCATTATGTATTTTACAGAGGCCATGGAGGAGTCGCATTAAAATTTTACGAAACAACAAATAGTTTTGGCAATCGCGTAAAAAGTTCAAGCCCCAGTTAAGATCCGGGGGTGCGCAAAATCCCGAGGAAGACAGCGTACTTAGCTGTACGTGAAATTCCGAGGGATGGAAGCGCCACAGATATTGGACTTTTTACGAAGCCATCAGTTTTGGTTTTTGGAAGAAGCCGAACGGTAACCCATTCATCACTTAAAGGAGGTTTTAATGGAAGCTCAAGCACTACAGTATTTCATCGCAGCTGTGACCGCTGCTGGTTTCGGTATCGCCATCGCCGCTTTTGGCTGCGGCATCGCTCAGGGGCTGGGCCTTCGCGCAGCCGTTGAAGGGATTGCCCGCAACCCCGAATCCTCCGGCAAGGTTACAGTAACCATGCTGATTGGTTTGGCTATGATCGAGTCCCTGTGTATTTATGCACTGGTTATCTCACTGATCTTGATCTACGCCGCGCCGATGACATCGACAGTGACAAAAATCCTGGGTCACTAGTTCCGTATTACAAAACGGCGAATAGGTAAAACCGGCCGCTGACGGATTATTCCGACAGCGGCCGGTTTGCTTTTTTACACCTAAATTGAGCGTTTCTATTTTTTGAAGGTTTAATTTTTATTTTATTTTCAGGATATTGAATTATTTTTTACTCAAAAAATTTGAAACCCTCCGGGATTTCCAATTTAGGTTACAGTATCTTCTCTAAGAACCGCCCCGTATAAGATTTTCCCACTGACGCCACCGCCTCCGGCGTTCCGCTGGCAACGATTTCTCCGCCGTGATCGCCGCCTTCGGGCCCCAAATCAATAATATAGTCGGCATATTTGATCACATCCACGTTGTGTTCAATGACGATTACCGTATTCCCGGTTTCCACAAGCCGGTTTAATACGCCCAGAAGTTTTTTGATGTCATCCATGTGAAGCCCGGTTGTCGGTTCATCCAGTATATACAGGGTCTGACCGGTTTCCCGCTTGCCAAGCTCCCTGGCCAGCTTGACCCGCTGCGCCTCGCCGCCGGAAAGCGTGGTCGCCGGCTGACCGATATGGATGTAGCCGAGTCCCACATCGACCAGGGTCTGAAGCCTATCGCGAATGCTTGAAATGTTGCCGAAAAATTCCAGCCCCTGATTGACCGTCATTTCAAGCACGTCAGCAATACTTTGGCCCTTATACTTGACCTCCAGGGTTTCCCGGTTGTAGCGCCGGCCGTGGCAAACATCGCAAGTCACATAGACATCCGGCAAAAATTGCATCTCAATCTTGATGATCCCGTCACCGGAGCAGGCCTCGCAGCGCCCGCCCTTAACGTTAAAGCTGAACCTGCCCGGCTTGAAGCCGCGCATTCGGGCCTCCGGGGTTTTGGCGAAGAGCTCCCGGATAAATGTAAAAATCCCGGTATATGTTCCTGGATTGGACCGGGGGGTTCTTCCGATAGGGGACTGATCGATATTGATTACCTTATCGATATACTCGAGCCCTTCGATGCCGGCATGTTTTCCCGCCGGAATACCGCTGTGATACAAGCGTTGGGCAAGAATCCGGTACAGGGTCTCCAAAACCAGGGTCGATTTTCCCGACCCCGAGACGCCGGTAACAGAAATAAAACAGCCGAGGGGAAAAGAGACATCAATATGCTTTAGATTGTTCTCCGAGGCGCCGTGGAGAGTCAACTGGCGGCCGTCTGCCGGACGTCGGAACGAGGGAATGCGGATCTGTTTTTTTCCGGCCAGATACTGGCCGGTCAGCGAGCGCTCTGCCCTTAACAGCGCTTCAGGAGAACCGGAAAAGACGACTTCGCCGCCTCTTCGTCCCGCGCCGGGCCCCATGTCCACCACATAATCCGCCGCCTGGATGGTTTCCTCGTCATGCTCGACGACAAGGACCGTATTGCCTAAATCCCGCATCTGTTCGAGTGTTTTCAACAGCCGGTGATTATCCCTCTGATGCAGGCCGATACTGGGTTCATCCAGAACATACATGACCCCGGAGAGTTTGGCCCCGATTTGCGTAGCCAGTCGAATCCGCTGGGATTCTCCGCCGGAAAGGGTGGTGGCATTGCGGTCCAGCGTCAAATAGGACAGGCCCACATTCATGAGAAATGCCAACCGATCGTTGATTTCCCTTATAATCCGGGCGGCAACCACCCTATTTTTACCGCTGAATGTCAAACTGTTAAAGAATTCATGGGCCTTTTCCACGGAAAATGCTGTCATTTCGGCAATAGAGAGGCCCTTTATCTTTACGGACCGACTCATCCGGTTCAACCGGGCGCCATGGCACTCCGGGCACGGCCGGAAATTCATATACTGCTTGATGTCTTCTCTGGCCTGATGGGAATCGGTCTCCAGGTAGCGACGCTCCAGGTTGGGGATGACCCCCTCGAACGGCCGGGTAAAATCAATCCAATGATTTTTCCGGTAAACATAAAACGGAATTTCGGTATCCCCGGAGCCGTACAACAGCACATCCCTAAAATGCGCCGGCAAGTCCTTGTACGGCGTATAGATATCCACATCATAAAAGGATGTCAGGGCGTCCAGAAACTCCGCGAACTGAACGGAACTGCGGTTTGCCCATGGCCGGACCGCGCCTTCGCGCAATGAGAGCTCCGTATCCGGGACCACCAGGTTCGGATCGATTTCAGTCGTCGCCCCCAGTCCGCCGCATTTGGGGCATGCCCCCTGGGGAGAGTTAAAGGAGAAACTGGCCGGGGTAAGCTCCGGATAGCTGATGCCGCAATGAATACAGGCGGCTTTTTCACTGTAGCGCATGGATTCGACGACCCGGCCCGTTTTGTCCACCACATCAGCAGAAACGACCCCATCGGAGAGCGAACCGGCAAGCTCGACGGAATCGGCCAGCCGGTTTCTGATCTTCTCCTTTACGATCAGCCGATCCACCACCACGTCAATGGTATGCTTCTTGTTTTTGGTCAGTTTGGCCACCGAATTGATTTCCGCCACCGCGCCGTCGACTTTAACCCGCGCAAAACCATCCTTTTTTAGCCTTGCCAGCAGCCGTTCATGGGTCCCCTTTTCCCCGTCAACCATTGGGGCGAGAATCATGAGGCGGCTGCCTTCGGGAAGCGCCATCAGTTTGTCGACAATCTGGTCCAATGTTTGGAAGGTTATCGGACGGCCGCACTGATAGCAATGAGGGGTCCCCACCCGCGCAAACAAAAGCCGGAGGTAGTCATATATTTCGGTCACCGTGCCAACGGTTGAGCGGGGATTATGGCTGGCGGTTTTTTGCTCGATGGCGATGGCCGGGGAGAGGCCGTCGATCAGATCAACATCCGGCTTTTCCATCCGTTCCAGAAACTGCCGGGCATAAGTGGAGAGGGATTCGACATAGCGGCGCTGACCTTCGGCATAGAGGGTATCAAAGGCAAGGGTGGATTTCCCGGAACCGGAAAGCCCCGTAATGACGACAAACCGGTTGCGGGGCAATTCCAAATCGATATTTTTTAAATTATGCTGTCTGGCGCCCTTTATTACGATCCGATCCGATTCCATTCATCTGTTCCACGGGCTATCAAGATTTCTTGTCGCTTCATGCGTCGAAACGGCGGTCGACTGTTTCCGGGTATAGGTCATTGGCGTCTAGGCCGAATCAGCAGACAACCGGTTGATGGCCTGCTCGGCGGCCATGCGGATGGCGGCAAGCAGGCTTCCGGGATTGGCAATGCCCTTGCCGGCGATATCATAGGCGGTGCCGTGATCAACGGAGGTCCGAACAATCGGAAGCCCGAGTGTCGTGTTGACGCCGTCAGAAAAGTGGATCATCTTGAACGGAATCAACCCCTGATCATGATACATGCACACCACCGCATCATAAGGCCCATCAACGGCGTGATAAAACAGGGTATCCGGCGGGAACGGCCCGAGAACATTCATCCCCATTTCCGTCGCCCGCGAAATCGCCGGGGTAATCACCCTCGACTCCTCATCGCCGAACATATCCTCTTCGCCCGCATGGGGATTGAGTCCGGCAACGGCAATCCGGGGCCGGCTGACGCCGAAACGCTCTCTCAACGAATCATCGGTTATTTTTATTGTTTCAAAGACCCTATCCCGGCTCAAGTGGTTCGAAACCGTGGCAAGGGGGATGTGGATCGTCACCAGAACTATCTTTAACCGGTTGCCGGCCATCATCATGGCGTATTGAGAGGCCCCGGTCCGCTGGGCCAGTAGTTCCGTATGGCCATGAAACCGGCTTTTCGCCATCTTCATAGCCGTTTTATTGATCGGAGATGTCACCAGGGCTGAAATTTCCCCGGACAAAGCCTTGTCAATGCCGGTGGTAATGTAGTCAATCATGGCCTGGCCGGTCATCGGCGTAGGCCCCCCCCACTTGATTTCCGCCGCATTCAGACGGGAGGCATTGTAGACGTTAATACAACCCGGTTCATATGTCCCGGCGGCAGTGGTTTTTATTGCGGCAACCAGCTGCTCTGAATGCAGCACCTGTTTGGCCGCCGCCATTATTTGCGTATCACCGATCACAAACGGCCGGCAGTACCGGTATATTTCTGAATTACACAGCGCCTGGCAAATCAGTTCCGGACCGATACCCACGGGGTCGCCCATGGTAATACCGATAATGGGCCGGGTGGTGTTCTCCACCATGAGAGTCTCCTCGCATTAAAAGGCCAAAAACGATAATTTTTTATTTTTATCAGACAATTAAATATTATGCAACAAGTCTCGGGGATAGGTCTTGGGATAGGGGGTTTAGGGCTTAGGGTTTAGGATTTAGGTTTTAGGCTCGGCCCCGGGCGTTCGGGCCGGGGGCCTTCTTTCTGCAAAAATGCCGATGTTGCGGGATAAACCGCTTCTTACAAAGCCACCAGCCAATTTTACCCGGCCTGACCGGAAGCCTTTTGCCGATCTGTTGTTTCAAGATACCGGGACTCCCATATGGGCCAGGTAATATCGTAGAGCCGCCTGCCGTATTCGGATAACCCCTTGATATAATCCGAATCCTGCATGGCCGCCTCAGCCGCCGAGTCGATGGGTCTGGGCTGGGTCTGTTCAAGAATTTTTTGAAACCTATCATGATGATCCCGGGTTGGACAGGGGCATAGCCAGTTATCCAGATACGGATGCTTGTGTTTATAGGCGTAGTTATCCTGAAACTCTCTGATCTGTTTGAAAAGAGGCGTATCAAAGACTTTGTTGAGGGTTTCCCCCTGATTGTATATATCGTAAATATTGGCGGCGGCATATGGAATAAAAACGCACGGGGTAATATCACCATTCCAGATAATATGGAAGTAGCCGTTTGGCCGGCCTGCGCAGATGCAACCGCTCGAAGCCGTGGCACTGTTCCAGAAATCCGCGTAAAACACTTTCTTCCGCGTAATCAAATCCCAAGTCCGCTTCCACATCTCCGCCCGATGCTCGGGCGGGACCATAAGGTCCAAATTGCTCGAACGTCCAATGGGCATGTACTGGAACAGCCAGCCGAAAAACGCCCCCTGCTCATAAAAGTAGAAGTCAACAAACTCATCCCGGGTAATCATATCCCAGTTATACTTGGTGCCGGTCACCGAAATACCGAAGGGCACGCCGTATTTTCGCAGCCGCTCAAATGTGTTCATGACCTTCTGAAACACCCCTTTTCCGCGGCGCTCATCTGTTTCCTTCTCGTAGCCCTCAACCGAGATCGCCAGCGTCACATTGCCCAGCTGCTCCAGACGCGCGGCGGTTTCATCGTCAATCAGGGTACCGTTGGTATAAACAAGAAAAAACTCGTCCAGGTGCCGCTCCGCCATATCCAGCAGCGTTTTGCCCTGACTCTTGTAGATAAAGGGCTCTCCCCCGGAAATCGCTGTGAAATGGGAGCCCCAAAGATTGCGTTTTTCAGTCAGAATCCGGTCAAACGTGTCGAAATCCAGGTAATCCTTTTTTGTTGCGTCACTTCCGGCGTAACAGCCCTTGCAGCGCAGATTGCAATTATTCGTCGGACTAATGAGCAGAAGATACGGATGGCGCTGTTCATTGGAAAGGCTGGTATCCATGACTTCGTTTGTAAAAATCGAGTTGACGACAAAAGATTCAATCACGCGGGCAAATACCTGATTGGAAATCCAGCCCTTTTGCTCGGCCCGCTCAAGGGAATGGGCAAGGCCCAAAAGGATTTGCATCTTATCCCGCCATGCCTGTGGCGGAAAATCATCCGGCGGGGGGGCATCGAGGGCGTCATTGAGTATACGCTTAAGGTATCGGATGACATATTGACGGACAAAAGCCCGATTGGCAAGAAAACGAGGGACCGTTCTAAGCACCGGGGTAGCGACTGAGGGCTTTGAAAAAAACATATAGACCTCCTTGCGGCAAACACCGTCAGCTTAAAAAGCTATATATTCTAAAATTTCCCCTTCCTATCTGCCTATGCTTTTAATTATAAAATATAATCAGTTTACTATGGAATGCAATGGAGGGTCTAAAATTTGGATAATATTTAGATTTCAGGTGTCAGGAAAAAAGCCAGGCCTATCCTGACGCCTGAACACTGAAGCCTTATACCTTCTTTCTTATCCCGTTAAACTTGATGGCTTCGTAAAAAGCGATTTATTGCGCTGGCGCACCATTTTTGCAGAAAGTAACTCTGAAAAGCGTCCGCATTGTCATTTCGAGCGGTAGCGAGAAATCTTTAACAATCAAGATTCCTCGTCACTTTCGTTTCTCGGAATGACAGCAGCGGAAGCTTCTAA